>OGNY01000050.1_pt1 | contig 126082 bp, 136 predicted proteins | sample 1573551 | NCBI WGS metagenome assembly OGNY01 (sample SAMEA2581885, study PRJEB24529) | metagenome | biome: Human gut stool | place: China | collected 2011
AGAAATGGAGAATGTAATGTACTGTAAAAATTGCGGAATGAAACTGGAGAATGGGGCTAAGTTCTGCGGCAGATGTGGAATGCCAGTCGATAATGAGATTTTTGAACATATTCAGGAAGAAATGGAAACGCTGGTAGCAACTTCTGAAGAAAATTCAGCAACCATTCAGAGCATTTCGGAAACGATTGTTGCACAGAATAACTCTGTAAAAGACATTTTAACGGAAATTGATGAAATTGCCGGAGTTTCAACAAAGTTGGAAGAACACTTTGACATGGAACAGGCACAGTGTGAATAGATTATAAATCAAAGAAGCTGTTATCTGATATATGCAGATAACAGCTTCTCATTATTTAAATTTTAAATTTACAGTCCGATATAACGATAATCGGAGCATTTAGCGGGTATATTTTTCTTCACAGTATTTACAGCGGTATACCTGATTTTCTTCGTCTGTCAGAATAAAAATGTGCTTTAATTCCTGTTCGATAGAAGTAATACAGCGAGGATTTTTACACTTAATCACATTTGTAATCTTTTTTGGAAGTGAAAGACGTTTCTTTTCAACAATTTTACCGTCTTTAATAATATTGACTGTGATGTTGTGATCAATAAAACCAAGTACATCCAGGTCTACCAAATCGAGTCCGCCTTCGATTTTGATAATATCTTTTTTACCCATTTTATTACTGCGGGCATTTTTAATGATAGCTACACAGCAGTCGAGCTTGTCCAGTCCGAGATTGTTATAAATCATCATGGCTTTACCGGCTTCGATGTGGTCCAATACAAAGCCTTCGTTTAATCCGCCTATATTTAACATAAAGTCCTCCGTTCTGCCGTATCCGCGGCATGATTTTTGATGTGTCAGAAATTTAAACTGTTTTGTCCAGTCCGAGCAGTGTCAGAATCAGCGCCATTCGTACATAGACACCGAACTGTACCTGCTTAAAGTAAGCCGCGCGCGGGTCGTCATCAATTTCTACGGAAATTTCATTGACACGCGGAAGCGGGTGCAGTACATACATATTGTCCTTTGCAGCAGCCATTTTTTCTTTGTTAAGAATATAAAAATCCTTCATTCTTAAATATTCGTCTTCGCTGAAAAAACGTTCCTTCTGGACACGTGTCATGTAGAGAATATCAAGCTGTGGTATAACGTCTTCTAAGCGTTCAACTTCTTCAAATTCCACATTGTTATGAATCAGGACATCTTCGCGGATATAATCCGGCACACGCAGTTCTTTCGGGGAAATAAGAATAAATTTCACATTCTTATAGCGAATCAGGGAGCGGATCAGGGAATGAACCGTACGCCCAAACTTCAGATCGCCGCACAGACCAATCGTAAAATTATCCAAAGAACCACGCAGTTCGCGAATCGTCATCAAATCCGTCAAAGTCTGGGTTGGATGTTGATGACCGCCATCCCCTGCGTTAATCACCGGAATCCCGGATTTCTCAGCGGCAACCATAGGAGCGCCTTCCTTTGGATGGCGCATAGCGCAGATATCTGCATAACATGAAATAACCCGAATCGTATCAGAAACGCTTTCACCTTTAGAAGCAGAGCTGGAATCGGCAGAAGAAAAGCCGAGAACAGAACCACCAAGATTAATCATGGCTGCCTCAAAACTAAGGCGGGTTCTAGTGCTCGGTTCATAAAATAAAGTGGCAAGTTTTTTACCGTCACAGCAATGGCTGAACTTTTCAGGATCCTTTGCAATGCGGCTTGCGAGGTTTAGTAAATCTTCAGTTTCATCTACGCTTAAATCAAGCGGACTAAGTAAATGTTTCATGATATTCCTCCTTGTAATCTACTGTTCCCTATTCTACTACGAAATCCTGCAATTCTCAATTGTTATTTGTAAAATAATATGGTAAAATGCTTTTTTTAAAACGGGAAATGCCGTAAAATCAAGCATTTCCCGCCTTTTTTGTTTCTAATTTGTTACTAGTTCAGCGTAAAAATATTATTTTAACAGGGCAATGGTTTCCCGTAACTGCTCAATGGTTTTATGATTATAGACACGGTTTCCCACATCCTTGGACTTATGACCCATTAACATATCAATACATTTTCGGTTGCCTTTGGCATTGTCAAGATTGGTTTCAAACGTGTGCCGGGCTTCATGCGGTGTCTTATCTGCACCGATTTTTTTCATAACTTCATTCCAACATTCATAATACTTATTAGGGATGAACTTCTTACCTTCAAAAGTAAACAGGTAGGTGTTACCCTGATCAACCAAGTCTTTTACAAATGGTTTGATGCGGTCATGTATCGGAACAATACGACCTTTACCGGATGCGGATTTTATACCGCCCTGAAAATACCATTCTTCAATGTTGACCTGTTCTGTTTTCATTCCCAACAATTCCTGTAATCTGAAACCTGTATATATGTAGATCAGCACAGTATTGACCCAAGGCTCATCTTTGATTTCCCACAGTGCCGCAATCTGTTCATCGGTAAATGGCGCTCTGTTGGTTTCAGGTATCGGTGGAGCAGTAGTGATTTGAGAATACATTTTATCAATAATGTCACATTCAAATGCAAATCGGTCAAGGTGTCCCCATAGGTTTTTGATTGCTCCCTGCGTGGAATATCCATATCCGCAGTTGTCAATACAGTCTTGCATCTGATATGCCCGCAGGCTTCGGTATTTCACACCGTAGTATTTTGAACAGTGTTTGAATGCAGACTTTAATGAACTTTGCAGTGAAACACCGAGTTTTGGCAGCTTGATTTTAGACCAACGCTGATATAAGACAATTAAGGTCACTTTTTCCCGGTCAATGTTCCAAGGATTATTATTATATTGCGCAAGAAGTATATTTCCTTTTTCCTCTGTTTCAGCATATCCAACAGGAACTTGTCTTGCGTGCCCTTCCTCGTCATATATGGTTACTTTAACACACCAAGGACGCGATCTGTTCCCGGATAATTTTGTGACACACCCATAACCGTTAGGATTCCGACGACTCATAAAAATTTAGTCCTTTCTTTATTGAAAATTAAGGACTGAAATGGTATAATACATGTTGCATAGCTTTTTTCAAGTTTTCACTGATATATCATTTCAGTCCTTGCTTGATTGAGTTACTTGAACCCTGACCGCTGCAACGGTTGGGGTTCTTTTTTTGATCTGATGTATGAAGGAGCAGTTCCATTAATACGCATGCGTTCATTATTATTGACAATCGAACAAACGTTTGACAATATAAATGTATCGCTACTTTAGTACGTGCATTCATAAAAGAGATAAACACATGGACTACAAAAAAATGATAATAGAACTGCTTGATAGGGCAGATGATAGAAGATTAAAATTAATCTACTGCTATATAAAAGCAATCCTTGGACTAGGCTGATGCCTAGTCTTTTTTTTCATGTAGCATAATAACCATTTTTTCTAATACTTCCCATTCGGATTCGCCTAATGAAGAAAGCATTGAAATAAATCTTTTTTTAAAAGAATCATCTTCACTGGACTGTATTGAGCCGACAAACGAAGCAATTTGTTCATCTCTTGTTTGTTTTATGAACATTTCCCCCTTACCAGTTCTCAACCAGTTTTCGTTGACATTAAATTCCCGGCAGATAGAAGAAATGGTCTGATCGGTTAAGGGATTTATACCGCATTCCCATTGACCTACTGTATTGCGTTTTACACCAATCCTGTCGGCAAATTTTTGTTGTGTCAGATCAAGTTCTTTTCTGATTTTCTTGATGCGGTCTTTCAATATGTATGCACCTCTTTTCTTGCTTTTATCATCATTGACAATCGAACAAACGTTTGATAAAATAAATGTATCGCTACTTTAGTACGTGCATTCATAAAAGAGATAAACACATGGACTATAAAAAATTAATAATAGAATTGCTTGATAAGTTGAATGATAAGAGATATCTCAAATATATTTATCAACTTATAAAAACACTTTTGGCTGACGATTAATCGTCAGCCTTTTCATTACTCAATTTTTCTGCAACTTCTGCTAATACTTCCCACTGTACATCTGTCAAGTTTGCCAACACTGAAATCAGTCTGTTTTTAAATGAATCTTCTTCTTCATTCAACAACTGTTTTGTCAGTTTTGCCATTTCCTCATTTCTGGATGGTTTGATGAACATATTACTATCACCACCCTCACCGGTTCGTAACCAGTTTTCATTAACATTTCCCTGTGGAAAATTTGTCTTACAAATTAGAGATATGACGGCATTACTGATTGCACTTTTACCGACTTCATAGGATCCGATATTTCCACGGGCAATCCCTATTTTGTCGGCAAATTCTTGCTGAGTCATGTCTAAGGTTTTTCTCAGCTTCTTCAATCGTTCATTCAACTTTTTTCACCTCTTTTCCTAACAACTATCATACTCCATAACAGATAAAAAAGCAACATAAATAGTTGATTATCAACAAAAAGTTGAAATTCAACAAAATAACTATTGACAAATGATGAATATCAACATATAATTGCATCATATCAACAAAGCAAGCAGGAACACAGGCAGTTTGCTGAAAGGTTCAACCGCCGTGGAATAGATAGGGAACACCCCAAGAGTGGAAGCGAGAAACAATAAGCCTATTGAAGCGAGATGACACAGTACTTTGTTGTTACGACTGAAATGGTAATTCAAAAAATATAGAAAGGAAGTGACTATATGTCAGAGAAAGAAAAGAAAGCATTAGAAACTATTTTGAATGCGGTTCCTAAAATGTCAGAATTTCAGAAAGGCAGGTTATACGGAATCGCAGAAGCAATGGAAGAACAGAATAGAGGTAATAAAAAAGAAAGCGAAAAGAAGTAAGTAGAAAGAAGTGATATGAATGAGATTCAGTGAAAAGTTGAAACAGGCTATGCAGCAGTTAGACATTAATCAGGTTCAGGTTGTTGGATTGACCGGAAAAAGCAAGGGCTCTGTCAGTCAGTATCTTTCAGGTAAACAGATACCGTCAAACCAGGTTCAAAGTGATATTGCAGTAGCACTTGGATTGCCGGCAGATTACTTTGAACAGGAAGAATCCACCGTAACTTTTAAACCTGTGCATTGTGAAGATGGCATCCCAACCTTGACAGTTGGAGAAGTGGCTAAGCTGATGCACAAACACACAAACACGATTGCACTTGGCTTACAACAGGGTGTTTTCCCCTGGGGGTACGCAATTCGTACCAGTGAACGCCGGTGGTCATACTTCATCAACGCGAAAAGGTTTGCAGAGATTGAAGGAGTAATCTGATGTACTTATTGAAAGGGTGAGAACAATGCTTATAAGAACAGAATTTGGTAATTTTGGTTGTCCGGAGGATTTATTAAGATTTATGCAGGAAAAAGGAATCGAATCCTGCACGGTTGAAACTGAATACTGGGGCGCGAAGCTTGTTCCGATGAGGTTTACGCAGAAAGATGTGGAGGATTGGATCCGGTTGAAGGAGGGATAAAAATGTGGCTGTCAAAGAAAAAGTACAGGGCTTTAATTTGTGAATTAGATGGAATTAAGGCGAAACAGCGTGAACTGGAGCTGAAGACGGAACAAAAGATACTTAATATGGCAAAAAGAATCCTCAGAGAACCGGGAAAGCTCTCTGAGGAATTAAATCAAATTGATAGGCTTGATAAATACATTGATGACATTATTAATCATTGATGATGTCATCAATAAAATTATTTAAATTTGGACTAGTAACAACACAATCTACAAGGTTATATAACCGTTTGATTAGTGTTCGGTTTTCAAGTGTATCATCATCACTGGAAGCCAAACTTTGAGCAATAGAAGAAGGGTCAGATTGAACAGACATAGCCCCGGATGACATAAGCTGGGGCGGATTAGGTTGAAGGAGGGATAAAGTGATAGATTGTGTAGTTATTCTTGTAGTTTTATTGCTGAATATATATGCAATATATTCCTGCATACATGACAATGATAGAGCTTTTGCTATATCAAAGGTACTGGCAGATGGCATTGCTTTAATATACGTTTGTACTCATTGAAAGTAAAAGTACATAGTTCATTAAAGACATTATCTAACTCATCACAACAAATATCCATATTGAAATCGGGATTCTCATCTTCAGCTTCAAGTAAATTCAAAAAAGCAAGATAGAATTTGGAATAAAGCGATTGTGAATGGGCATCCATTAAATGAATATTTTGTGTGAATAAATCAAGAAAGATACTACGTGCTTCAAAATCAAGTGAGCTGAATTTATTAGCAGAAAGAAAGCCGGCACAATATTTTTGATAAAAGGGAATATAGAATTTATCAAGCCTTTCTTTGTATACAACCTTTTTAGAAGTGAGAAGGTCTTTAATAAAGTTTGAGTAAATAGCAATGCAAGAACCAATCAATGAAATTATAGCGACAATTATAGAAACCATAGTGCGTAATCCTCCTATATGTGATGAATTGATTATACCACATATATAGGAGATTCAAACAAGCGTTAGTTTTGAGATATATGGCAGCACTAACATTCTTTGATTTCTTAAAAAGAAGAAAGGGTGAGAATAATGCTTATAAGAACAGAATTTGGTAACTTTGGTTGCCCGGAGGATTTGCTCCGGTATATGCAGAAAGAAGTTGCGGATTGGATAAAGCTGAAGGAGGAAGAAAGTGTCAAAGATTGACCAAAAGTTAATAAATATATTTTTAAAAGTAGCAGATATGCTGATAAATCATACCGGGCTGGTAATTTTAATAATTTGTTGGATATATCTGTTTAAGGTTGGAACATTTGGCTGCGAGACGGAGTTTGGTGTCTTGCTGGTGCTTATAGCGCTTTTTGTTATGATTTTGTGCATTATAAACCCAGCAATCTTTGTGTAATAACCAATACGGTCGTAAACAAAATCAGTGTAATGCTAATTGCAATAAGAAGCGCAAAAACATGAATAAGTAGATAAGCAACAAGTAAAAATTTTGACTGATATTGCTTGCGGGATATGCGATACGAAAGGGAGTGTATTTTTAATCCTAGAATAAAACCGCATTTATCATATTCGTAATAAAGTTGTTTGCAAAATGAATTGTAGTTGTACTGGTTATTATTCTTACCTAAATAATAAGCCCGTTCATTCAAACGAGAACCTGCATAGCTGGCATTTTGATTTATTAAAGAAAGGGCTTTATCAATAGGTGCTTTAGAAAAATCCTTAAATAGATAGGGTTCTAAAAGAGAAAATAATGGAAATATGACATTTTCATAACGTTCCTTAATGTTTGCGTATTTCGGAGTTCTCCAAAATATGTAAAGGGATGCAATTACAGACAGAGCCACAGCGATTGATTCAATATTTTGAAAGTTCATAGTATACACCTCATTAAAAATACTAGGGAGCAATAACTCCCGGTAGTTACAGTATAGGGAATGTGGTGATATTTGACAAGAGAAAGGAAGGATAAAGCATGTTGTATTACATATGTTCGCCGTATCGAGGGGCGACTAAGGAAGAAGTTGAAAAATATATAAAATATGCCAGAAAACTGACAAGGACGGTATTGTTACACGGACATAGTGCGGTTGCTCCGCACCTATACATAACAAACTGCCTTAATGATTCCAAATCGGAAGAAAGAAAACGAGGACTGGAAGCTTCACTGGAGATATTAAAAAAATGCGATGTGGTATATGTCGGACAGAAGTTCGGCATTAGTAAAGGCATGGCGGCCGAGATTAAAGAGGCTGAAAAATTAGGAATACTGGTGTTTTACAGGGATTAGGAATAACCGTTTACAGCCCTCAGAAGTTGTTTGCGGATTTGGGTTTTGTTGTGATAGTTCCCCTGCTCATGGCGCAAAAAGAATCGCAACAGCACACGGCAGTGTTGTGTTACCACTGCTGTGTGGCTCACAGGGTGTAGTTTAAATGGAAAAACGGCATATCCCCTAACCAAAATCCCCGGAAGCTGTACCCCCTCACAGCACCGCACATCTGATAGCCATGCGGGTTCGATTCCCGCCGCCCTGATTCGGGACAAGCTCCCGAACCCTAAAGGTTAAAGAAATGTATATCACAAAACAGGCGGCATCACGTAGCTTCATGCCGCCGGAAAGGAGAAAGATATGAGAAGCATACCGCTGATTATTTTTTACAACAGGTCCATTGATGATGCCAAAGAGAAACATGACATTATTAAAGCGTGTGAAATGCTGAAAAAGCTTCGGAAATTGGAAATTAAAGAGCGTGCAGTACCCGGTTCATACCGGCTTATAGAACAATAAAAATGAGAGAACTGATTGCAGCAGCTCTCTCAAAAAAATTGATGTATAACATATACCAATACTTATATTATTATAACAGTTTATGTATGGTATGTCAATAAAAAATAAAAGGGGATTTTCCCCTTTTTAAAGCTTGATTAAATGATTAACTAAAGAACCATTCAGGAGATACAACAATATGCCATACATTAAGGAAATATGCGTGGCGGGCAGGATACTTGAGGTAAGAAAATATCACACACTTCGTTATAACTGCAAAGGGGAAAAGAGGGAAGGACGATACAGGCAGACATGTGAATGTCAGCAGAGGGTAAATCAAAGAAAGGCAGAGCGGACACTCCGCCGCCTGATGAATACCAATTTTACCGATAACACAGGAATGCTTGTGACGTTCACCTATTTTCCACGTAACCGTCCAAAAGATTCAAAACAGATGCAGGTGGATATGCGCAACTGCTTAAAGAAAATGAGAAAGATATTCAAAGACAAGGGAATACCGCTCAAATACATCTATGTAAAAGAATTGGGAAAGCGGGGCGCTGCCCATATCCATATGATGATGTCAATCTGCACGCCGCAGGAATTAAAGCAGTGCTGGACAAAAGGCGGCATAGACATGAAGCCGCTGTACAGCAAAGGAGATTACAAAGGTATAGCAAGGTACTTTATCAAGGCGGCATTAAAGACAGAAGAAACCGAAGGACAGTTGATAGGAAAACGGTGGAATCCGTCCCGGAACTTAAAACAGCCGGTTGTGATAAAACAGGTTGTCCGCTCCAGCACCTTCAATCATGGAATCCGTCCGAAGAAGGGATATATTCTGAATCCGGATTCTGTGAGGGAAGGATATACAGAGGCGGGGTTTAAGTATTTTTCATACACCATGTACAAAGAAGAAGGAGGCGGATAGACGTGGTAAACATCTACATAACGACAACAGCAAAAGGACCACGGCTGTGGAAGATGGCATATTACGTTTACACAATGGAGTGTAATGGATATACGAGGAACCACTCCGGGCGAATGAAAAACTGCACAGAAAATCAGCTTGAGTTAAATATCATAGCGGAAGCACTGGGAAGGTTAAATAAAATGCAGGAAGTCCGCATATTTACCAGTTGTACCCATGTTTTAAATGCTATGAATAATCACTGGGTTGCACAGTGGGAAAAGAACGGCTGGAAAAAAACCGGGAATAAACCGGTAAAGAATCAGGAGCTGTGGCAGCAGATTGTTGAATTGATAAGATATCACATTGTTACATTTACGGACGAAGCCCATGAATACTCGTTGTGGCATTAGTTCTGCATAGATCAGTTAAAGGAGAAATACGATGAAGAACAAAAGCATGATACAGCAGACTAAAGAATGTTATCTGTGCCGCCTGAAAGCTGAAAAAATGGGCTATTTTGGACAACTCCCGTCAACAGGGCTGCATAAACATCATTTCATGCACGGAACAGCAAACAGAAAGCTTGCAGAAAAATATGGCTTGTATGCCTATGTATGCGAACGCTTGCATCATGAACATGGCGAAGAATCACCGCACGGCAATCCGGCAGTGGACTTAATGCTCAAGCAGACGGCACAGCGGGCATTTGAAGAAAAGTATGGAGAAGACAGGTGGCGGGAGGTTTTTCTAAAGAGTTACAAGGACATGGAAGGCGCCGCATATATAGATGACGGAGGAAATATACGAACACCATGAATATAGCAGAGCTGACAGACGGGGAAATGGGCATATTTCATGCCGACAGCCGTCCGTTTTATGAAAAAGACGGCAGGAGAATTATGAAGGTTGCGGAACCATATTACAGCAGGGATAAAAGAATTATATCCGGCTTCTGCCCACACTGCGGACTGGAAGTGAACCGTGTATGGAATATGGATTACTGCGGAAGCTGCGGGCAGGAAATCAGCTGGCATGATATCAGCGTAAAAGATTATGGAGATATTCCGTAAGTTGCACCGGTGCAACAGAAAGGAGAAACGATATGTTTGAAAAATTCGGAGAATTAAATTCGGCAGAGGAGATAAACAGAAAAGCAGAGGAATTAAAGGGCGATATTGATAAATTAAAGCAGTTTGCCGCTGAAAACGGGCTTGAGGAAGATGATGTAAATGACTACGTGGACGGGGTGATTACAGAACTGGCAACACCGCTGACGGCGGCAATGGGGAAAATAAAGGCTGAAAAAGAAGAACTTGAGTTGCATGGAGTGCTGGAAGACTGGTATGAAGCGGTTGCGGATGAGTGCATGAGCAATCTGGCAATGGCAGCAGCCGTAAGAGAAAAAGGAAAGAGCCTTGCGGTGTTTATGAGCAGACTTCTTGCAAAGGCATTTCAGAACAAAGTGAAGGTAAGTGACAAAATCGTATCAATCACAACGATAGAGCATGACGGTAAACAGGAGCAGATGAGAGGACCGGTTTATTTAGGGATTCCAAGCCGTGCAGAAGTAAAGAAAATGATGCGTGAATATTACTTAGGACAGGAGAGAGCATGAGAGCTATAAAAGCATTTAACCGGAATCTACAGGCAACGCTCGGAAGCGGAGTTATGACAATGGAAGCCGGAAAGACGTACCGGGAAAAAGAAGCAAAATGCGCGCACAACGGCTTCCACTGCGCAGAGAACCCCCTGTGTGCACTCGGATACTACAACAGTATGGATTCCCGGTTCTTTATTGTGGAAGCGGGCGGTGACATTAATCAGGACGGGAATGGTACAAGAATTTCCTGTACCGAACTGACACTGATAAAAGAGATTACAAGGATACAGCTTGCAGCACTTGCGTGTGAGTACATCCGCAAGTACCCGGACAGGGAAGAAAATGAAACGCACCTGTGTAAAGATAAAGGAGCGGCAACAGTTAAAGAGGATTTTATCATTGTCCGGGGGAAGAATCCGATAGCAAAAGGGGTTAAAGGATCATACCTGTTTCTGCTGAAAGAAGAAAAAGACACCCGCAATATTCAGGAAATTTATCCGGTATACGTTGACGGAAAACAGATAAAAGCAAATGTGTACTATGGTTTAAGAGGTGGAAAACTGTGTATAAAAAAGAATTAAGGAGTTTAAAGAGAATCAATGCCACACCGCACATGCGGCGGGTGGCACAGCGCAATAAATTGGCTGTTCCCATTAAATACATAAATTCATGGGGAACGTATAAGTATGACACAATATACGATGTGATGATTCGCTGCCAGACAAGAGGAAGGATATTGATGATAGCAGTATTCTTCCCAGACAAAGTGGCAGAAGGAATAAAAACACCGACCTACGAAATATATTGCAATCCGGAAGGAAGCGAGTTCGTAACACGGATTCTTGATGAAGCAGGAAACGAAGTCAGATGGAGTACAGGATTGTTTGTGAATCTTGATAAGGTACAAAAAAGCCTGTATAGGGATTATGGCTTATCAACAATACAAAGAAACAGCCGTGTGTGGCAGAATCAGGGCGGCAGGGATACAATCCGTCAGTTTTTAAGAGTTATACATAGAGGTATTGACGGCCTGAATGAATATCAAAGGAAATGCCGTGATCAAAAGATACAGGAAGCAGAAGCAAAAGAACAGAAACCGTGGGACGAACATATGGCACTGATACCACCATTGCCGCCGGGATTTGAAAGATGGGCATTTCATGAGGCGGCAGTAGAAAATTTTATTTTTTATGAAAGTATAAAGGATAAGACAGGATACTGCACATACTGCGAAAAACAGGTGCCACTCATACGGGCAAAGAGAAATAAAAAAGGAAAATGTCCGTGCTGTGGAAAAACTGTCAAATTCAAGCTGCAGAGCAAAATACAGACCTTAGCGACTGAAACACGATATGTAGAATGTATTCAGGAGATACAAGGAGGATTTGTAATCAGGACGTTTAGAGTAAGTTCGTATTATCACGATAGAAAATATACAAATCCACACCATGTATTTGCAGAACAGGAAAGAGTCCTATATTTTGGCAACACCCCGGTACATTATACATGGGGGAGTTATAAGAATAAAAAACACAGATTTATTCCGGAGGGCAGACCGTATTACTCTTTTTACAGCTCGAAGCATAAGCTGTATATGGAAAATATTGAAAATTTGAAACGGACGGTATTAAAAAACACAGCAATTGATTTATGGTCAGAACTGCCAAGAAGCGCGGCGGAATATCTTTACATTGAAAGACATAATCCGGCAATTGAAATGTTGGCGAAGATTGGAATGTTTCGGCTTGCCAAGGATGTGATGAGTTGCCGGTATGATAGTACGCTTTTGAGCGAGGGACAGACACAGATTGCAAAGATATTAAAAATTGACAATGCAAGATTAAAACGACTGAAAGATTTAGACGGAGGCATACATCTTTTAAAATGGCTGCAGTGTGAAAAACGGGCAGATACAATATGGCCGGATTACGTTATCAGCGAATTTGCGGCAAACGAAATCAACTTATCGGATTTTGGATTCCTTCCGCCGCCGATTAAGCCGGTTAAAGTATATAACTACATTAAGCGGCAGGCAGAAAAGTCGGGTGAAACATTTATACAGACAGGAATCACATGGAGAGATTACTATAACCTTGCAGAACAGAATAAGTGGAATGTATCCGCATCACAGATAGGCTGGCCAAAAGATTTAAAAAAAGCACATGCCGATGCGGTGCTGTTTTCTAAAGGGGAATCCATAAAGAAACAGGCAGAAAAACTGGAAAAGAAATGGCCGGAAGTAAATAAGATACTCCCGGATATAAAGAAGTTTGAATACCATGATAAAAAATTTGCGGTAGTTGCTCCGACTTCCATTGAAGATATGGTACGTGAAGGAACAGCACTCAATCACTGCATGGATCATGCAGACTTCTACTACGATAGAATACAGAAGCATGAAGCGTATCCGTTCTTTTTAAGGCGGACAAATTCGGTAGATACGCCGTGGTATACGCTGGAGGTTGAAGCCTCCGGCAACATACGGCAGAAAAGAACCACGGGAGATAATCAGAATCCTGATCTTGAGGAAGCACTTCCGTTTCTTAAACGTTTCATGGCGGCATTTAAAAAGAAAATGACAGCAGAGGAGCGCAGACAGGGAGAAACGGCAAATGAAAAGCGCATACAGGAGTATCGTGAATTGAGGAAAAACGGCAACAGGATATGGCATGGAAAACTTGCGGGACAGCTTCTTGCAGATGTCCTTGAAGCAGATTTCATGGGATTGGAGGAATAGCAATGGAAATTATAACGACATTTGATGAATGGCAGCAGGAGCTTGATACTGAATTGACAAAGACTGCAGAAGGCTTTGTAAGAATCGGATACCTTTTAAAAATGGCAAGGGATACAGATATTTTAAAAGATTCGGGATATAACAGCATTGTTGAACTGGCAAAAGCCAGATACGGGCTTGATAAGACACAGGTATCAAGATTTATCCATATTAACGACAGATTCAGTGAGAACGGAAATTCTGACAGGCTCATGGAGCAGTACAAAGGCTTTGGATATGCAAAGCTTACTATTATGCTGCAGTTACCGGATACCATTAATGAGGAGCTTACACCGGAGTTTTCAAAGGCGGATATTCAGACCGTAAAAGAAGAAATCGACAGGGAAAAAGAAATATCTGACCTTGAGGTGTTAATGGAAGAACCGGACGTTACATCGGATTACGATGATAACCTGATAAAAGCACTGGCAAAACTCGGAGAAGACGAACCGGAGCTTTACAGGGCAATATATGAACAAAACAAAGCGGCAGGATATACAGTAGAGCAGATGAAAGACGATATGTGTCCGAATGAAGAAAAGATATATTTTGTCCGTCTGGCGGGAATCGGAAGAATGGTATTTTCTCTGAAAACAAAAGAGTCCACTGTCAGATTAGTTAATTCACGAAGTGGGGAAAAGCAGGAGTATACATGGCAGCAGTTGATAGACGGCTGGAAACAGCTTTTTAAAGGAAAAACAGGTACGGCACAGGAAGAATGGAGCAGAGAGTATAAAAGACCGTATCCGTCAGAAGAAACAAAAGAAGAACGGCCAAAGGAACGCAAAGAACCAAAGGTCAGCCGTCCGGCACCTGAAAAAACACGTAAGGAAGATGTAAAAAAAGTAAATGCGGAAAAGGCAGATACAGAAGCCCCTGCGCCGGAAGATGAAGACAAAAGAAAAAAAACTAAAAAGCCCGAAAGCCGCATAAACACCGGTAGCGAAGCGGATTCTACTCCAAAACCGTCTACACAGGATTACAAAGGTGCGGTATTCAATGAAATGATAGGTGTTGCAAATGGTCTGTTATCCTGTGTATATCAGAAAGACATTAAAGGAATCAGGGAACATATAAAGGATATTGGACATATGCTGGATACGTTAGCAGCGGAAGAACAAAAGGACATTCCGGGGCAGATGTGCATGGAGGAAAATGATGAGAGATAAAATACGATATATGCAGCTTGCCGGTTGTTCAGCACCGGAGATAGCTGAAAGACTTCATATCAGTATCAGCATGGTGCATAGTGCGCTGGCAGGAACAGGTGGCAAAGATAATATCAGAGCGTTAGATGAATTAGATGCAAATAGAAGACAGGAATGTAAAAAGAGAATGAGGTGATAATATGCTTACATGGCAGAACAAAAATGGTGAATGGGGATTAAACGGAGTGCCTGAAGAAGAACTGAAAAAGGTTGGCAGCAGAATATATGCGGCGCTTTTTAAATTAAAAGATTATGAGCAGCTGGGAGTAAGTCCTGGACAGGTGGAAGAACTGGACAGGCAGTATACGCAAGTATGTGAACGTCTTGCAAAACAGAAAATCCCATGTATGCCGGGAGATACGATTTATATTTATGAAACGTGTGAGAGTATCCCAAGAACTCGTGACCAGCAGACAGGGGTGGTAGAGTGTCCGTTTGAATCAGATTGTCCGTATGATACCTGTAGAGATGCAAATGAGCGTTTATTTCAGACAAAGGTTATGGGTATATATAATACAGGACACGGCTGGTACATAGAAGCTGAACATATCACACCGGCAATACCGGCATCTTATATCGGGAATACTGTCTTTTTTAATCCAAAGGAAGCATATAACAGGCTTCATGCAGGGGCTAAAGAAGATTACAGAAAACATTTTGAACGGAGATTTATGAGAAAACGATGAAAGAGTGGATAAACATTAATGGAAGCACTAAAATCTGCGGACAATGCGCATATAAAGCATATTTGGGAGAAAATGCACAGGGGCAGCAGGTATATGGGTGCGGGAATGCGGGGAAATGCCAAGAGAGGAGCAAAGAACAAAATGGAAACGAAGAGAAAAGCAATATCCAAAAGCACAAGAACTAGCGTATATCTTATGTATAACGGACATTGCGCTTATTGTGGCAAAGAAATTAAATACAAAGATATGCAGATTGACCATAAAAAGCCATTAAGATTGGGTGGAATAAACGATATTACAAACTACTTGCCAGCATGTCGAAGCTGTAATCACTACAAAAGCACGCTTGATGTAGAGGGATATAGAAAATATTTGCAGGACATACATAAAAGACTTATGCGGGACAGTATCCCATACCAAGTCGCAGAAAGATTCGGGATAGTGAAACATATATCAAACGATATTTTATTTTACTTTGAAAAGGTAAATAGATGAATTATGTGATTTTACAGATAAATGAACAATTTAAATGAGATTATTATGCTTTAGTATTAAAATCACGGAATTGGAGCATAGATGGACATTGAAAATTGAATATTGAGGGTTGATATGGTATAATTCAAATATTAAATCGCAAAGGAAGATTCTATGGTTATAGATTATATACAAATGAGTGTGGCACTAATAATCAGTTTGTTTGTAGCTTTAATTATTTTGAGTTATGCAAATAAAAAAATACAAAAAAGGGCTATAGAAGAAGTAAGGAGTGCCGTCAAAGATTTTTGCAATAACCTTGTAGAAAATCAAGAAATAGACATCATTAAACTTATGCATAAAAATGTTAGCGAATTACAGGAATATTATGTAATAAGCAAGCAACATGCAAGAGAATCGTTTATAGCGACATTGATTACATGTTTTACTGGTTTATTTCTTTATGCGCTGGGAATTATATCTTATGTATTTTTAGATAAAAATATTAATGTGATTACAGTTATTTCAGGAACTGCAGTTGAAGTAATATCAGGATTGTTTTTTTCGCTGTACAAGAATACAATAAAACAATTAGAAATATATCATAGACGATTAGAATCAACGGAAAGATATTTAATAGTATATCACATGATAATGGAAGTTTCGGAGGAACACAGATACGAGGAGCAAAGAAATTATATAAATTATGTGTTAAACGATAACCAACATCAGATGAAGAACGAATAAATAAGTATAGTACCAACCGTCAATATTTGATGGCTGGTATTTTTTTGCCTAAAAATCAAGAATTGCACCGGTGCAACAAAAAAGGAAGCCTGCTGGATTCGCGGTCTGCAAGCTTCCTGTTCCCATATATCGAACAAATGTATTATAGCACAAAACACAGAGCAGTACAATACAAATGGGAGGAAATATGGGAATAAAAGAGGCATTGGCACAATATTGTGATATGCAGCAGGAAATTAAGGACATAAAAAGCAGGATTGAAACACTGGAAAGACAAATTGCGGTTATGGAAAAGCAGGGATACACCCAGCAGGATTCAGTTACAGGCGGAGAAGGAGGAAACAGACATTATAAAATCGAAGGGTATCCATACCCTGAGTACTCAAGAAAGACAACGCTTCTTATATGCCGTCGGCAGCAGTTGAATGGTAGGGAGTTAAAACTACTGGAATTGACCAATGAGGTAGAAGAATACATAGGACAGATAGAAGACAGCAGAATAAGGAGAATGATTACATATAGGTTTTTAGATGACTTAACATGGGTTCAGGTGGCTTACCGTATGGGTGGGAAGCATACGGCGGATAGCTGCCGGGTGGCAATTGATAGATTTTTAGAGAAAAATTAATGTTTGTTCGTTCTGTTCGTTTTAACTGTGATAATATCTAAACTGGATAAAGAATTAATCCACGGACGGAAACCGGATAAATCCAAAAGCCGCAGGTGCGGCAGTTTTTTACCTCTTGAATGGCGCTGGCGAAAGCCGGCGCTTATTTTAGTGGAATTATAATATTTATAGATAGAACAACAGTAAAGGAAGGTGGTGGTTGTGCCGAATGCACCGAATTATGAATTAGCAGAAAATGATTATATGTCCGGCATGAAGTATAAAGATATAGCGCGGAAATATGGAGTAACTTTAAACACAGTAAAGAGCTGGAAAAAGAGATACAACTGGGATAGAAAAGGTGTGCACACAAAAAATGAAAAAGTGTGCACACAAAAGCAATCAATTAAATCAGACGATAAAAAGCCTGTTGCTGATGAGGTGGAAGCTGTATTGCAAAATACAGAATTAACCGAGAAGCAACGGCTTTTTTGTTTGTATTTTGTAAAATGTTTTAATGCCACAAAAGCCTATAGAAAGGCATATCAGTGTGATGAGTATGTAGCAATGTCAAGCGGTTCAAGATTGTTAAGAAATGCAAAGGTAAAAGAGGAAATAGACAGATTAAAACAGGAAAAGCTAAATCAAGCCTATTTAACACAGGCAGACATCTTTCAAAAGTATATGGATATTGCATTTGCAGATATGGGCGATTATGTTACTTTTGGCAAAAAGAGAGTTCCGCAATGGAAGCAGGCTGATGGGCAGAACATTCCTGTTATAGACCCGAATACAGGGCAGCAGAGGATTATTGAATACAGCTATGTTGATTTGAAAGAGTCAACGGACGTAGACACAAGCATTATTTCCGAGGTGTCTGAAGGAAAGAACGGCATCAAAATTAAACGCGCTGACCAGATGAAGGCACTTCAGTGGCTTACAGAGCATATGGATATGGCGACACAGGAGCAGAAAGCAAGGCTGGAATTGCTTAAACTACAGAAAGAAAAGCTGTCAGAAGGTACGGTGGGAAATAATGATGCAGTGGAAAAAATGGACAATATTTCTAAGATTTTAGAACAGATGCGGCAGGTGAATCAAGACGATTTGGCGGATTAAAAAAACACTAAAAATGTCCGCCAGTCACGGAATTTTAGTGTTTTCTGCTGTTTTGTAGTAATATTGCACAAAGGCATTAAATGTATAAAAAACAGACGAAGCCAGTAATAAACAAGCTTTGCGGCAATTTTAATATCAAAAATATTATTCGCTAAACGTGAGTTTTGCGAAGTTTTACCCAAAATCAGTCCTAAACAGGGAGGTGATACGGTGCTGGTCTTATCTTCTAAATTTAAAGATTTTTTGACAGTGCAAGCAGACAGGGAATATCTTGAGGGAACAACGGCAGCAGGCAAAACGACGGTCGGAATTTTTAAATTTATGTTAATGGTTGCTAAATCGGATATCAAGTATCATGTTCTTGCGGGTGCAGACATTGGAACGGTCGAAAAGAATGTTATTAATTCGGAGCGAGGGTTGCTGGAGCAGTTGGACGGACTGGCAACGTACAATCCAAACGGCAAAGGCAGAATAAGACTGCCACACATTGAATATAAGACACCAAACGGAATCAGGTATATTTATGTATGCGGTTATGATAATAAAGCAAAATGGAAGAAAGTATTAGGTTCACAGGTAGGCTGTGTGTATATTGATGAGGTCAATATTGCGGATATGGAGTTTTTGAGGGAAATAACGCACAGATGCAGGTACATGATAACGACTTCCAATCCTGATGCACCGGATATTCCGGTGTACAAGGAGTTTATCAACAGAAGCAGACCGTTAAAAAAGTACGTAAAAGATTATCCGGCAGAGCTTCTTGACGAATTAAAAGAAGAACCGGTCACAGGCTGGATCCACTGGTATTTTACATTTTATGATAATGCTTCAATGACACAGGAAGATATACAGAAAAAGATAGATGCAGTTCCGAAAGGAACAAAGATGTACAAAAATAAAATACAGGGATTGAGAGGCAAGGCGACAGGCCTTGTCTTTTGTAATTTCTCCCATAAAAAGCATCTGATTACAAAAGAAGATGCAAAGAAGTACATTAAAGACAGAAAACAGTTGCAGGACGAATATTTTGAAATATTCACTGCGGGACTGGATACAGCATATTCAACCAAAAGCTCAGATACAATTGCCATGTCTTTTTCGGCAATTACCAATAAAGGGCGCTATATCGTACTGGATGAAAAGGTATATAACAATGCAGGACAGGATACTCCGATTGCACCGAGTGATACGGTTGTGAATTTTGTGGATTTCCTTGAGAGGAACAGAAAAGAATGGGGTGGCATGGCACGGAATACATTTGTGGATTCAGCTGATCAGGCAACATTAACAGAATTTGCAAAGTACAGAAGAATGCACCCGGAATGTCTGTATGTTTTTAATAATGCCTACAAAAAGGTGGAGATAATTGACAGAATCATGCTTCAGCTCGGCTGGATGGATTACAATGCGGATACCGGAAAAGAGCCGTGCTATTATATTGTGAATACTTGTGAGAATTACATCAAAGAACTGGATAAATACTCGTGGAGAGAAGACAAGGACCAGGAGCCGGAGGACGGCAACGACCATATGGTAAACAGTGTACAGTACAACTGGATTCCTTACCGTACAAAGATAGGAGTGAGAAGAAATGGGGTTGATAGGTAAAATGGCAGACAAAGTAAGAAACGGAATCAGAAGCTTTTTAGAGATTCAGCCAGCACCGGCCGGTACAATATACATCAATGAAAAGCTGGACTATGAATCCAATGCAATTAAAAATAAAATATGGTATAGAGGACAGTCAGACGAATTATCACAGCTGTATAAAAGCATTGATGTTGATAGGACACTGTTTTGGAAGGCGGTTCCCACACCGGGAAGGGCAATCAGAAAAATTCACACTGGTCTTCCTGCCAATATCATTGATATGCTGGTATCCATTGTAATGTCGGATATGAACAGTATCAATGTATCGGAAAAACAGGAGGAGTGGGAACTGATAGCAAAGGATAATAATTTTGAAGCGGTAATGACAAAGGCGCTGACACAGACACTGGTTGTCGGTGATGGAGCTTTTAAATTTACGATTAATACAACAATAAGCCCATATCCGTTGATTGAGTTCATATCCGGTGAAAATATAGAATACGTCTATCAGCATGGAAGAATCAGCCGGATTATTTTTAAAACGGTATATCGGTACAATCACAGGACATACCTGTTGGAAGAAACATACGTGAAAAACGGCATCTGCTCACACTTGTATGCAAATGGAAATGAAGTGCCGTTAAACAGTATTCCAATGACAGAAGGATTACAGGAATCTGTAACATGGGAAGGCGATTTTATGATGGCGGTTCCGTTTAAGATTTATGATTCAAATAAGTGGGAAGGCAGGGGAAAATCGGTATTTGATTCAAAATGTGACAACTTTGATGCGTTGGATGAAGTATGGAGCCAGTGGCTTGAAGCGCTGCGCAGAGGCAGGTCAAAAGAATATATTCCAACATCACTATGTCCGAGGAATCCTGACACAGGAGAAATCATAAAACCGAATGACTTTGATAACCAGTATTTACGGGTAGAAGGAAGCTTGTCGGAAGATGGGAAAGATAAGGTTGAACTGATACAACCGGAGATTCCACATGAAAGCTATTTGAGTACCTATGTAACGGCGCTGGATTTGTGTTTACAGGGATTAATCAGTCCTTCTACGCTGGGGATTGATGTAAAGAAGCTGGATAATGCAGAAGCACAGAGAGAAAAAGAAAAGGCAACACTTTACACAAGAAATAAGATTGTTGAAACGATACAGCACAGCCTGCCGGAAGTAGTCAATACAGCAATCCAGACGTATGAGGTATTGACAATGCAGGCTGTAACCAGCCATACGGTGGAAATACCGTTTGGAGAATATGCCAATCCGTCTTTTGAGAGCCAGGTTGAAACAATTTCCAAAGGAAAGCAGGGCGGCATTATGAGTATTGAAGCTTCTGTAGAGGAATTGTATGGTGATTCCAAAGATGAGGAATGGAAACAGCAGGAAGTGATGCGGTTAAAGGCAGAACAGGGAATTGAAACAATGGAACAGGCATCAGTCAGTGAGGATAATGGCGGGTTTGTAGTAGATAAAGTGCAGGATATTCCGAAATGAGGTGAATAAAGTTGCCGAAATATGTAAACGGTGAATATGACATTGAAAAAGCGTTTCGTGCAATCGAGGACGAATTGATTCATTCTATGATTCGTAATTTTAAACAGCACCGTGCAGAGGAAACAAAAGAGGGATATAACTGGTCCGCATGGCAGATAGAACAGTTGAAATCACTGGAACAGTACAAGAAAGCCAATGCAGAGAAATTTTCAAGCCGGTTCAGCAACATCAACGCTTCAGTAGAGGAATTGATAAAAGAAGCCCGCGCACAGGGAGGTTCAGAGCAGGAAGAACAGATATTAAAAGCAATTAAAAATGGATTTAAAGCAGCGAAACCACCCGGACAGGGTATGGAAGCTGCTTTTTTTAGATTAAATGATAAAAAGATAGAAGCATTGGCAAAGGCAACAAAGAATGACTTATCAAAAGCAGAGCACGCTACGCTTAGAATGGCAAATGACAAATACCGCCAGATTATATTCAATGCACAGGTTTATGCCAATACAGGTGCGGGGACATATGAAAAGGCAGTGGATATGGCAACAAGAGATTTCTTGAGTGCCGGTATCAACTGTATTGAGTATAAAGACGGAAGCAGGCACAATATTAAAGAATATGCCGGTATGGCAATTAGAACGGCAGATAAGCGGGCATATCTGACGGGAGAAGGTGAAAAGAGAAAAGAATGGGGTGTTACGACCGTAATTGTAAAAAAGCGTGGAAATGCCTGTCCGAAGTGCCTGCCGTTTTGTGGCAAGATACTAATAGATGATGTATGGAGCGGCGGTGTCCCGGACGGAAAATATAAGCTGATGAGCCAGGCAATCGCCGCAGGTCTTTATCATCCGAATTGTAAAGACATACATACAACGTACTTTGAAGGAATTACAAAGTATGGAGAGCCGTATACAGATACTGAATTAAAGCAGATTGAAAGTGATTACAACGAGGGACAAAAACAGAAATATGCCCAAAGGCAGGCAGAACGGTTTGACCGCCTTGAAAAGTATTCTCTTGATGATGATAACAAAAAAATGTATGCGGCACGGAAGGAGCAGTGGGAAAAACAGGTTGATTCAAAACAGGAGTATAAACCTGTAAATCGAGGTGAAAGCAAAATAGTTGAAGTTAAAAATAACAGAAATATAAATATTAGCGAAGTTGAGGACTATAAAGGAGATGTTTATATATCTGATAAGGCAAATATTAAGCCGAGGGCATTGCATGAAATCTACAACAATACAATGAAGGCAATGGAATTGTGGGGAATTTCAAAGAATAGAAGACCTGAGATTAGAATTGTTTCATATGAAGAATTAGAGGCATATGGCAAATATAATGCAGTAGATAATGTTGTATATTATATACCCGAAGTTGTTTCAGAAGATATTGTGGGGGGAAAGGCGATTACAGAATATCATGAAATGTGGCATATGAAGCAGGCTGAAAAGTTTAGAAGTAAAGGCTGGAATATCACTAAAGAGAACTATGGCAAGTACATTAGAGAATTAAACAAAGAGTGCAAGAAAACAATTGACGTACTTGGTATAAATGAATATAATGTGGGTAAGATAAGTGATTATGCGGAAAAAATGCTGGATTATGGAAGATATGATGAAGTTGAAGCCGAATATATGACGATTATAAAATCAAAGGGGAAAGAATTATGATTATTGATTATCCGGAAGAAATAAAGAAAGCAATGGAGATATATGAACCTTATAGGTTAAATATTAAAGATGGAGAATTAAAAGATGCACCGCAAGAAGCAATAGATGCTTTTTATAAGTGTAAAAAGTGGGCCTGGGAACAGGAACAGTAGATGAGTAGCCACCAGTCGAGAGATTGGTGGTATTTTTATACCCAAGTTGCACCGGTGCAACAGAATTTAATATTAGTTAATAAGCACACATGGCAATACGCTGTGGGTGCTATTTTTATGCCCAAAAGAAAGGAAGATATGAAATATTTAATTGAATATAGGGGAGAAGTCCTGTCAGGGAAGGCTCCTGACCTCCCCAAGATAAGCTAAGACGTGGCGAAAGGCTGCGTCTTTTTTGATTGCAGAGGTAGGCTGCAATAATAATTATTTAATAAAATTTATAAAATGGCAGTATTTTTATAATGTATTACATTATGCGTATCTTGCTAGATTTTTATTTATAAAAATTATAATAAAAAAGTATAAACTGACGAGAAATATAGAGAAATACAGCAGTTTACAAGCTTTTAATAAAGTGATAAGGTGAGCATACGATATATCGAAAAAAATAATAACCTCTTGACCAGTTAATTGTAAAAAATTACATTCTACTAGAGTGGAAATATGATGAAAATAGATTGATTTAAATATGAAACTGGTCAAAAATAAGAATGTCTTAAATAAAAGTACTTGACTTTTGCCCGACAAAAGTGAGGTGAGAAAAATGAGTCCTAGGACAGGCAGACCGACAAACAATCCAAGACCTAATAAATTAAGCATTCGAATAAGTGACGAGGATAAAAAGATATTAGAGAATTATTGTGAAAGGGAGAATGTAAATCGAACGGAAGCAATTAGTCGCGGAATTAAGAAGTTGGATAAAAAATAGAAACACCCGATACCCTACCAAGATAACCGAGTGTTTCGCAAACTGAGGAATATCCTCTATGAAATATTTTATCATAGAAAGATACTCCTTGTAAATATCATTTAAAAAGGAGAATTTTAGTATGAATCAGATTGAACAGACAATTACAAGTGTTGAAGTAGCAGGAATGGTTGGTAAGCAGCATAATGAATTATTAAAAGATATTCGTAGATATTCAGAACAATTAGGTGAGGGGAAAATTCCCCAGTCCGATTTCTTTACAGAGAGTACATATAAGAACAGCCAGAATAAGCTAATGCCTTGCTACAATGTTACAAAGAAAGGCTGTGAATTCATAGCACACAAGCTTACGGGTGCAAAGGGAACAGAATTTACAGCAAGATACATCAATCGTTTTCACGATATGGAAGAACATATAAACAACAGCAAGCCACGCACAGCACTTGAACAACTCCAGTTACAGAGTCAGGCAATTCTTGAAGTTAATGATAAGATAGATGAAGTTAAGCAGGAGCTGGAAGACTTTAAGCAGGATATGCCACTGATGAATATTGAATGTGACAGAATTACAACAGCAGTTCGTAAGGTTGGAACTCGTGCCTTAGGTGGTAAAGATAGTAATGCCTACCACGATAAGTCTTTGAGTGGTAAGGTATACACAGATATATACAGAGAGCTGAAGAGACAGTTTCAGGTTACTTCCTACAAGTCAATCAAGCGTAGACAGTGTGATACAGCAATATCCATAATTGAAGGTTATAGGTTGCCTGTGGTTCTGAAAGAACAGATACAGAACACTAACGCACAGATGAATATGGAGGTGTAATATGTCTGCTAAAATTGATTTTGAGAATGCTTTGTATGAACTGGAACAGACAACAGCAACATTAGGATTTGTTCAGACAGCATTTGCAGAGGGCGAATCTCTTATAGATAATGACGAATCTGCAGCAACTATATATGTTATATTCAAGACAAAGGTCTATAGTGAATAAGCTCAAAGAAGTATTGAATACAATAAAATAAATAATATCATATTGATATCTGGGACGTTCAGCAATGGACGTCCTTTTTATATGCCCGGATTGCACCGGTGCAACACAGGTCCGAAGACCTTAAACTACGCAGAGCCACTGGGATAACAACTGGAAGGTGAGCCACACCAAAAACTTGAAAAAGGGAGACACCCTATAACTGAAAAAGGAGGAACACAAGAAAATGAAAAGAAATGTACCATTAAATCTGCAGTATTTTGCGGAAGAAGGGCAGCAGACAGAAAGCGGGCAGGCGGGAACGCAGAACACATCGGCAACACCAGAAATTGACTATGATAAGCTGGCAGGTATCATCAGCGGCAAGCAGAGTGTAGCAGAAGATACGGTATTAAAAGGCTATTTTAAGCAGCAGGGCATGAGTGAAGATGAAATGAAACAGGCGATTGCAGCTTATAAAAAGCAGAAAGCCGAGAATACACCTGATGTTGCGGCAATACAGGAACAGCTTGCCAAGGCACAGACACAGGTAAGGCGTGCAGAACTGGAAAAGCAAGCGACAATTCAGGCACTGGAACTTGGCTTAGATGTCAAAACCGTTCCGTATGCCATTAAAATGGCAGAACTGGATAAAGCGGTCGGTGAAGACGGAAAAATTAATACAGAAAGCATTAAATCCGCATTAACACAGGTACTGGAAGATATTCCAGGTTTAAAACCGCAGGCGCAGGTATCCGGTGGTTTTCAGATTGGTGCATCGGGAAACGGACAGAACACACAGACAACACAGGAGCAGTTAAATGCTGCTTTTGGAGTATAAGAAAGAAGGTAGAATATGGAGTACAATTATGCAACAGAATTTCAGCAGCAGCTTCAGAAAAAGTACGCAAAGGAGTTATGCTCTGATGAATTAACAAAGAGTAATCTGCAGGTTAAATTTATTAATGCAGAAACAATTAAGCTTCCAAGTATTACGGTATCAGGATACAAGGACCATACAAGAACAATCGGGTTTAATGCAGGAACATTAAGCAATGACTGGACACCAAAGAAGTTATCATTCGACCGTGATATTGAATTTTTTATTGATCCGATGGATATTGATGAAACCAACCTTACATTATCTGTTGCCAATATTCAGAACACATTTGAGGAAGAACAGGCAATTCCGGAAAAAGACTGCTACAGATTTTCAAAGTTACATTCTGAATTACAGACATTATCGGGAAGAATTGACAAGACGGTTATTGATGCGGCAACATTTCTTGAATGGTTTGACGGAGAAATGGCAGTTATGGATGAAGCAGGTGTACCGGAGGAAGGCAGAATCCTTTATGTAACACCGACTATGAGAAAGATTGTAAAAGAGGCAGAAGGCATCCAGAGGGTAATGAATGTAACAACTCCGACAACAATCAACCGTACAGTACATTCTATGGACAATGTCACAATCAAAATGGTACCGGCGGCAAGAATGAAGACAGCATACGATTTTACCGAAGGGTTCAAGCCTGCATCAGAAGCAAAACAGATAAATGCGATCCTGATTCATACATCTTGTGTGGTGTGCAGGGATAAATATTCTTACATCAGACTGTTTACTCCGGGGCATGATTCAAGAGTAGGTGACGGATATCTTTATCAGAACAGAAACTTTGGTGACCTGTTCCTGTTAGAAAAGAAAATTGAGGGCTGTTCTATGAATGTAAGCCAGTAAGGAGGGTATGATGAAAGCGGTGAAAGAAAACAGGGAATATACAATCTCTGAAACGGAAAAAGATTATTACAATGCAAAAGGCTTTGATATTCTGGACGATAGCGGAGAGGTTATTGCTTACGGAAAAGGAAAAACCGTATCATATGATGAATATGCGCGTGTTGTAAAAGAGCTGGAAGCATTAAAAGCGGATAAAAAGACAAAGGCAGCAGCAAAGGAGTAAGCCTATGGCATATGAAAGCTATGCAGACGAAATCTATTATAAAAACGTCTACGGCGGTGATGCAATTGCAGATGAATTTCTGAATAAGGCACTAAAGACAGCCAGCAGACATATTGATACCCTTACCTACAACAGGATTGCAGGCAGGGGCATTTTTTCGTTGACGGAATTTCAGCAGGATATTATCAGGGAATCGGTTTGCAGGCTTGCGGATTTTGAATCGGAAAATGCAGACATGATACAGTCGGTTTTACAGCAGTATGCCATAAATGGCGTATCTATGACCTTTGGCAGTTCATGGAATGTACAGGTACAAAACGGCGTGGCGATAAGCCGCGCCGATTATGCCTTCTTATGCCAGTCAGGGCTTTGCTGTGCGAGTTTAGGAGTGTGAATGATGAAATATCCATGTTTGATACAAAAACGCTTCTGTAAGACGGATATAGAGGTCAGAGTAAACCGTGAAGGAAGAAATAAATACGGTGAGCCGTTAGAACAGGTAAGCTGGTCAGGCAGGTGCAATTATCAGGATAATGGCAAAACAGTGCTGACAGCAGAGAAACAGTTAATACAATTATCGGGGTGCGCACTGATACCGGGAGATATTGCACCGGAGCTTCCATCACTTTCCGGTGGTGAGCTGATTGTGAATGGTGTAAAACGCAGAATCTATGAAGGGACAAAAGCAAGAAACCCGGACGGAACAGTCAATTATACAAGACTGGAGGTAGAATAGTGGCAAAATACGTCAAATCGGTTGTAAAGATAAACACACCACGGATTCAGGAAATCAATAAATGCGCGGTGAAGGCACTGGAAAAGACAGCAGAAGCATTACATACGGATATTGTAAATGCAGAGGTTATGCCGAGAGATACAGGACATATGGAAGACGAATCCACTTTTGTGGATACTTCACAGAGCAGTCAGGGAAAGGTAGGCATTGTAACTTCTACACCGTATGCAAGACGTATGTATTATCACCCGGAATATCACTTTCAGAAGTGGGAAAACGCATTTGCACAGGGAAAGTGGTATAACCCATGGTTAAAGGGCGGAATTTATCAGAATGACATAAAAGATAATTTTCAGAAGTTTTTGAAGCGGCTTATGAAGTAGGGGGTGGGGAAGATACTGTATTTATCAGAAGTAAGAGATTTTATCGCAGGTCTGTTGACAAATATTGTAGATGATGAACACGTCTACAGCGGCATAATGGAAGATAAGCAGGAAATGTCAGTTGGTGTATACAATCAGAAGCGTGGAACACCTAAACTTACGGCAGTAGGAGCAAATCCGTCATACAGTCGTAAAGCGGTAAGTGTTTTGGTGCATTGGAATAAAAGTCCGAAACAGACAGAGCGTGCCGCCGCGGCTGTATATGCTGCGATAGAAAGCGCAGGGAGAACCAAAACAGGCACAAATACTATATTGTTTGTAAAAATGACAACGGAAGAAGCGGTTGACGTGGGGACAGACGACAACGGTGTTTTTGAAATGGTTATAGAATTTGACATTTATTATGAAAGGCAGGATACAAAATGAAAAAGATGAATTTACAGTTTTTTGCTGATGCAAGAACAGGGGTAAATCCAACAAATGAGATTCTTTTTGGTGTATGTACAACAGGAAGACCTGTAGATCTTAAATCAGCAGATTACACCACGGTAAAAGATGCAGAGAGCCTCAGTGTTTCCATTGACGGCTCGATGGAAAGCTGGAATCCCATGGATGCAGGGGGCTGGGCAAGAAATTTAATGACGGCGAAGTCACTTACAATCTCAATGGGAGGTAAAAGAAATTACGGTGACAAAGGGAATGATTATGTAGCGGCACTTGCTTTTAAAATGGGGCAGGACTGCAATTCGGCAATGAAAATTACATTTCCGAATCTTGATGTGCTGTATATCCCATGCGTTATCAATGTCACTACGCTGGGTGGTGATTCGACAGCGATTGAAGCGTTAGAGTGGGAAGTTGCATCAGACGGCAGACCGGAGTATGTATCATACACAGAGTAAAATGAAAGTTAAGGAGAGATGAACATGGCAAATATGATTGATATTTCAAAAATGATTACAAATGAGTTACCGGTGGTAAAGATTACAGATGACATTGTAGTAACGGTAAATAACAGGAAAAGCACGATTTTAAATATTCAGGCAATGGCAATAGAGGTAGATAAAAAAGCGGAAGAAGGAGAGGATAATACATCACGTCAGGCAAAGTTTATGCAGAAGGCACTGGGTATGCTGGTAGGTCAGGAAAATGCAGAAAAAATTGAAGCACTTGATCTGCCAATGCCGGAGTACAGTGCGGTATATCAGGCGATTATGGGAGTAGCTTCCGGCACATATGAGGAAGAAACAACACCCTCAAAACAGTGAAGCATATTATGATATATTTGATGACTGGAATTTGATTGAAGCCAGCTTTTTAAAGCAGTACGGAATCCGACTCCGGACAGAAGATGATATGTCCTATGCGGAGTTTTGCTCATTATTATCCGGTATTATGCCTGATACACCGCTGGGGCAGGTGGTAAGCATCCGGGCAGAAAAGGATATGAAGGTAATTAACAATTTCACAAAGGAACAAAAAAGAATCCGCAATGACTGGCTGTTAAAAAGAAATCAAAGACTAAAAAAAGACAGGAACGCATATATGGCATACTGGCAGAAAATTCAATTAGGTTTAAAGGCTGCGTTCTCAAGATAGGGCGCAGCCTTTTTCATGCCGGAAAGGAGGGAAATGTCAGAAACGGAAGTTGCAAGCGTATATCTGGGACTGCATGTTTCTGCACAGGATTTAACAGGACAGATTACAAAAGCCGCGCAGGATGCAACCAAACAGACAACGAATATTTTTTCGGGATTAGGAAAGAAAATTGGCGGGCTGCTTGGTACGGCAGCAGTAACAAAATTTACCAAAGACTGCATTGAAATGGGTTCAAACCTTACAGAAGTGCAGAATGTCGTTGATACTGCATTTGGAAATATGGTGGGAAGTGCCAACGAATTTGCTTCAAACGCAATGGAAAACTTCGGTATGTCAGAACTGTCTGCAAAAAAATATCTCGGTGTGTTTGGCCAGATGAGTTCGGCAATGGGCATAACAGGGAAATCTGCGCTTGAAATGGCAGAAAATGTGACGGCGCTTACCGGTGATGTAGCATCTTTTTACAACCTTGGTACAGATGAAGCTTATACAAAGTTAAAATCCATATGGACCGGTGAAACGGAAACGTTAAAAGATTTAGGTGTTGTAATGACACAGACGAATCTTGACCAATATGCTTTAAATAACGGCTTTGGTAAAACGACAGCAAAGATGACCGAACAGGAAAAAGTAATGCTTCGGTATCAGTATGTTACCAATGCATTGTCTAATGCCAGTGGCGATTTTGCTAAAACGCAGGATAGCTGGGCAAATCAGACACGAATCCTGACATTGCGGTTTCAGCAGTTCCAGGCAACGCTTGGAAAAGGGTTTATCGCACTATTTACACCGATTGTGCGTGGAATTAACAGCTGCCTTATCGGATTACAGAAGCTTGCAGAGGGCTTTACCAATTTGATATTAATGCTTACTGGAGCGGACATATCCTCATCGACAGGAAGTATTGCAACAGATTTATCCGGGCTTGGTGACAGCGCCACAGATGTTGCGGACAGCGTATCGGGAATAGGTAATGCGGCATCGGATACCGCTAAAAAGATAAAGGGGTCATTATCGGGACTTGATGAACTCAATAATTTATCTATAGATGACAGCAGTGACAGCGGAAGCTCCGGCGGGGGAATATCGGCAGGAGGAACAGGAACATCTTCGGCAGCAACCTCTATGGTAGAGGAAGTTGGAAAAGTATCAGATTCACTTGCAAAGTTTAAGCAGCTTGCAGAGGAATTAAAAGATATTTTTAAAACCGGTTTTAAAGAAGGATTAGGAAAAGATTTTACGGCAAGCATTTTGCGTCAGAAAAAACACATCCTAAGCATTAAAGATTCGCTCAAGGATATTTTTACAGACCCACAAGTCACAAATGCTGCATATAACTACGCAAAAAGCGTAAGCAGGACATTAGGAATAATTTCGGGTTCTGCGGTTAGTATCGGCGCATCAATCAGTGAAAATCTTTTAGGCGGTTTTGACAGCTATTTATCTAAAAACAGCGATTTTATCAAAGACAAATTTGCAAATATATTAGACCTTGGTGCGGTATTTAACGAGGAAATAGGCAAATACTGGGAATTTTTAGCACGAATTTCTGAAGTATTTAGAAGTGATTCAGCCAAAGGAATTACTGGTGATATTATAGCGATAATTGGGAACGGTTTTTTAGAAGCCCGAGAGCTTGCATTACGCTATGCGACAGATATAGCTTCTATTCTGATAGACCCGCTGTCTGATAATACGGATAAAATCAAAGAAGCACTTGAGGGAACGTTGACCTCTGTACAAAAGTTTACAGATACAGTTTCAGAGGATTTTACAAAGTTGTGTTCCCATATGAGTGACACATATGACGAACATATTCACCCGATGATGGAGTCTTTCAAAAACGGACTTTCGGAAATTTGTTCCAAAATGCTGGATACATACAATGAATACGTGGCACCGATTGTTGACAGGATATGTGAAAAAGCTTCGCAGGCATGGGATGAACATATACACCCTGTTTTTATGCAGGTGATAGATAATATTGGAAAAGTTGCAGATTTGATAAAGCTGCTTTGGGAGAATGTTGTACAGCCATTTGTTTCATGGATTGTACAGGATATTATTCCGGCGGTAGCACCTGTGATAGAAACAATAGCTGATACGGTTATTCAGTGTATTTCAGATGTTATGGACATAATTGGAGATTTACAAAAACTGTTAGGTGATATTATTGATTTTATTACATGCGTGTTTAAAGGTGATTGGGATGGCGCATGGACCAGCTTAGTAGATTCTTTTAAAGATATTTTCTCTCTTATTTATGATGTAGCTAAAACACCGATTAATTTGCTGATTGGGGCTATTAATCAGATGATTGTGGGCATACAGGCTGGAATTAATGCACTGATTAACAGCGTAAATAAATTGAGTTTTACAACACCGGACTGGGTGCCGGGTATAGGCGGAAAAACATTCGGATTTAGTATACCAAAAGTTTCAGCAGAGCAGATTCCGTACCTTGCCCAGGGCGGATATGTCAAACCGAACACACCGCAGCTTGCCATGATTGGTGATAACCGTCATCAGGGTGAAGTTGTAGCACCGGAAGATAAGTTAAGGCAAATGGCAGCAGAAGCGGTAAGAATGAGCAGTGGAAGCGCATCTCAGGAGGTGATAGAGCTTTTAAGCCGGATTATAAGATTGCTGGAGTCGGGAGATAAAGGCGATATCTTGATCCAGGTGGACGGCAGGGAAATATTCAAGGTAACAAGAAAACAGGCGAGAGAGTACTTTGATAGAACAGGAAATCCTGCGTTTGATTTTTAAGCGATATGCACTGTCAGTTTGGCAGTGCATATTTTAATGAGGTGGTTATGGCATATAGTGGATTTTTAATCAGAACAGGCGATTATGAAATTCCGTTAGAATATATCAGTTGTCAGACATACAAGGTAACACGTAGCATACAGGACTTAAACAGCTACAGAGATTCCAACGGAGAACTACATAGAGAGGCACTGGAGCATACACTTGAAAAAGTGGAATTTGAAACAGTACCAAAGCTTTATGGTAACGAAATGGGGAAATTAATAAAAGGCATTTCAGATAATTATATTATAGCTGGAGAGCGTAAAGTTCTGGCAACTGTATTTATCCCGGAAATCAATGATTACGTTACAAGAGAAATGTATGTGCCGGATATACAGTTTGCCATCGATGACGCAACACAGACCGATATTCGGTATGGTTCAAGCAAAATTACATTTATAGCTTATTAGGAGAAGAACATGATTGAATATGGAGGACAGTTCTTAAAAGATAGTGTAGATAAACAGCTGTCCATAGTAACGGACGACGGACAGATACACATTACAAATAACGAACTGCATCAGGAGCAGTTTGAACTGACAGAAAGCTTATGTTCGGAATCGGAACTGACTTTTGGCAGCTGTGAAGCGGGTATGGTTAAATTCACGGTATCGAATATTTTTTCGGGACTGAAAGATAAGTGGATAACAATCCAAACGGTGCTGGCAGGAAATACGGCGAATCCGTTTCAAATCGGAAGGTACAAGGTCTATTCGGATACACCGGAAGCAGACAGGACAAAGCGCGATATCGTAGCTTATGACACGCTGTACGATATGATAAATGCAGACGTGGCAGAGTGGTACAATACTTTGCTTCCGGATAAAGACAGCGCTACAACAATGAAAGCTCTTCGTGATAGCTTTTTTGGGTATTTTGGAATTGAACAGGCAGACATACAGCTTGTAAATGATGATATGAAAGTTGGAAAGACGGTTGAGCCGGAAGAACTAAGCGGCGCGACCGTCTTAAATTGTATCTGCGAAATAAACGGTTGCTTCGGTCATATCGGACGTGACGGTAGATTCCATTACATCTACCTTGAGCAGGAAATACAGGGATTATATCCAAGAAACGACCTGTATCCGGCAGATGATTTGTACCCACGTGAGCCGAAAAGCACGAGAGTAGGCAAAAACCTGTACATATCGGCACAATATGAGGATTTTCTTGTAAAAACAATCGACAAACTGCAAATCCGAAAAGAGGAAGACGACATCGGAGTAATTGTCGGAAGCGGCACAAATGCTTATGTGATACAGGATAATTTTCTTGTTTACGGCAAAGGAAATGAAGAATTAACAGGCATTGCAAATAATATCTATGAAAAAATCCGGGGAATTATTTACAGGCCATTTTCCGCAGACTGCAAAGGGAACCCCTGTATCGAGGTCGGAGATGCCGTCCGTTTGCCGACGCGGTATGAGATTATTGAAAGTTATGTGTTGAAGCGTACTCTGAAAGGTATACAGGCACTTAGGGACGATTATGAAGCCGCAGGCGAAGAATACCGTTCTACACAGGTAAACAGCGTACATAAAAGCATTATACAGCTTAAAGGCAAAACAAACGTTTTGACACGGACAATTGAGGAAACAAACAGTAAGATTACGGACGTTGAAAGTGGATTAAGTTCTGAAATTAAGCAGACAGCAACGGATATAAGAGCAGAAGTTAAAAATACAGCTAATGGTCTATCAAGCAGTATTGAGCAGACTGCAAACAGTATCCGAAGCGAGGTATCCGATTCAGTAAACAACTTATCCAGTAGTATACAGCAAAACACAGAATCAATCACATCAGAAGTAAAGAGGGCGAGTGAAGCCGAGGGCGATTTATCAACAAAAATTACGCAGACTGCTGAATCAATCACATCAGAAGTCAGCAAAAATTATGAAACAAAAGAAAACGCTACGAACACAAAAATGGAGTTGGAAAGTTCTATAAAACAGACGGCAGACGGATTTACGGCAGAGTTATCAAAACAGGTAACGGAAACTAAACAATATGCTGAATCTGCCGCTGAAACGGCTGAAAGTAATGCAAAACAGGACACAGCAGATAAGTTAAAGGATTACAGCACAACAACGGAAATGAATACCCGAATCAATGCCACAGCAGAGGGAATTTCGGCAGAGGTAACCCGAAAACTGCAAAGCTACAGCACTACAGAGCAGATGAATAGTGCAATAAGGCAGACGGCGGACAGCATTAATACAGAAGTATCAAAAAAAGTAAATGGTGATGAAATTATTTCAAAAATTAACCAATCTGCCGAAAATGTTTCGATTGAAGCAAACAAAATCAATCTGAACGGCGCTGTGACGGCTAATCAGAATTTTAAAATCGGTTTGGACGGAAGCATGGAAGCGCTGGCTGGATTAATTGGAATGTGGCAGATATTTAATGGATATTTGCGATACGTTTTAGGCGAAAATGCGCAAGCACTTATTAAGCCGGACGAATTACTCATAAGCAGGAGTGCCGGTGCAAACGTACATGCGTATCCCGGATTACTATATATGCAATCTGATGATGGTGAACGGAGCATTTCAATTGACTGTAACGATGGAAGTATTAACCTCGGAGGAAGTTGGACAACACCGTGGGGAGATATAGAAAATTAGGAGGAATAGGCGATGAATAAGGCGTATGGTCGAATTGACTGGCAAAACTATCCCAGCGATGAAACACCGATAAACGAAAGCAATCTGAATAAAATCGACACTGCTACAGACGAGATTGACAATAGGGTTATAACGCTGGATACCACAAAGGCAACAAAAGCCGAAGTGTCAACACTGGTGCAGGACGTTGAATTTGAGGAAAAGACAGGCATTATTACTATTACTAAAAAAAATGGCTCAAAAATAACGATTGACACGCAGATGGAAAAAATCGCTGTGAATTTTTCATACAATGCCGGAACACAGCAGATTATTTTAACGCTTATTGACGGCACAAAGCAGTATATAGACCTGGCAGCACTGATTACGCAGTATGAGTTTTTGGACAGTGACACGGTGGCATTTTCAATTGACAGCACCGGTAAAGTGTCTGCAATCGTAAAAGAAGCGAGTATTCAAGAAAAGCATTTACAGCCTAATTATCTTGCAGATATTAAGGTTGAAGTTGCAAAAGCACAGGCAAACCAGTCGGCGGCGGCAAAATCTGAAAGCAATGCAAAGGCAAGTGAAACAGCGGCAGCAGCCAGTGAATCCAATGCGGCGGCGAGTGCTACAAAAGCACAGAGTTATGCCGTAGGCGGCACAAACAGCCGTACAGGTGAAGATACGGACAATGCAAAGTATTACAGCCAACAGGCAGAACAAAGCCATTTGGCGGCAAAAAACAGCGCAGACACAGCAAGTATAAAAGCGGGAGAAGCAACAACGAGTGCGAATACTGCACAGCAATATGCTTCAAATTCGGCGGAAAGTGCAAATGTAGCAAACGAAAAGGCAAATAGTGCGGCAAACAGCGCAATTGGTGCCACTTCAAGCGCAAATACCGCACAGCAGTATGCTTCTAATGCGGCAATAAGTGCAAGCACGGCACAAAACTATGCTGTAGCAGATACGGATAGTGCAAAATACTATTACGAGCAGGCAAGACGAATTTCTGAATCATTTTCCGGTGCATTAAGACCAATGGGAACAGTAACATTTGCGAATCTTCCTGCGCTGTCGGCAACGACAAGCGGCAATATGTATAACATTTCGGACCAGTTTACAACAACTTCGGATTTTAAGGAGGGTGCAGGGAACGTTATTCCGGCGGGAGCAAATGTATACAAGACAGAGGACGGTAAGTGGGACGTTCTTGCAGGTACGCCGGTTACTGGGGTAAAAGGCAGTGCAGAGAGTGGGTACAGGAGAGGAAATGTTAATATTACGGCAGAAAATGTAGGCGCAGTGCCACTAGGCGGCAATGCAGGAAGTGCAGACAGGGCGGCAAGGCTCGGAAGAAATGGCAATGCTGGATATCCAATGACCTTTAATTGGGCGGGCAAAACCGGGCAACCCTCGTGGTTGTGGGGCGGTGAAAATGGAGAAGATATGTATGTTTACAATCCTAGTAATTTCAGTGTAAATTATGCGGCAAGTGCCGGAAATGCAGCTAAAGTAAATGGACATACTGTCAATTCAGATGTGCCATCGGGCGCAAAATTTACAGACACTAATACGTGGCGACCATTAGGAACTGGTGGCGATGATGCCTGTGCCGGAAATGACAGCAGGTTAAGTAATGCACGTCCGGCATCTGATGTATACGCATGGGCGAAAGCAAGCGCTAAGCCAACGTATAATAAAGCAGAAGTAGGACTTGGAAACGTTGACAATACAGCAGATTCTGTAAAATCTGTTAATTATGCGACGAGTGCAGGAAATGCCGCGAAAGTAAATGGGCATAGCGTTAATGCAGATGTACCGAGTAACGCAAAATTTACGGATACGGATACAAAAGGTACATGTCTTTCCGGTCGAAGTTCGGCTTATGGTTGGTCAGTAAACAGATTATCAAGCGGATACTTAATTGAAGCATTTCATACGGCGGCGCAAAATTATACAATGACTAATCAATATGGGAATATGTATTGGGCAAGCTTTGAAATTACTATACCCCAAAGTAATAATATAAAGTTCTTTGATGCCATCAACATTACGCCGTATGCAACAAGCGGATTAATAAGTGTCAGTATTACGAATTACACAACAAGTAAAATTCAAGGCTTTGTTTTTTCTCCATTAGCAGAAACTAAGAGCATTAGTTTTCATGTAACTCTGCATGGAACAGCATCTTAAAGGGGGTGGTAGTCGTGTACTACGACAGCAGTTAAAAGTTAAATAAACATTTATTACAAAGACACTTTCGTGTCTTATTTTTTTACCTCAAAAAAGCAAAGTTGCACCGGTGCAACGGAAAGGAATATCGATGGAAAAAGTTAAAATGATTATTATTGCAGTATGGGGCGCATTGATGAGCGCATTGGGTGTTTTAGCAGTGCCGGTATTATTACTAGTGTTCTGTAATGTAATTGACTATTTTACAGGAGTAATGGCGGCAAAGTATCGCTCACAGAGCATAAACAGCTACAAAGGAATTAAAGGCATTACCAAAAAGGTGTGTATGTGGCTGTTAGTCGTTGTTGGTGTGGTAGTAGATACGTTATTACAGTATGCAGGGAATACGGTAGGGATTGTGGTTCCGTTTACATTTTTAGTAGCGTGTATTGTTGCAATCTGGCTTGTGTGTAACGAATTGATTTCTATTTTAGAAAATATCTCGGATATTGGTGTAACGCTGCCGCCATTTTTACAGCCGATTGTAAAGAATTTAAAGCAGCAGGTAGAAGATAAAGCAAATATTGAAAGCGAGGACAAGTAATATGAGAATGGGTTTAATTTCAGGACACGGTGCCGGGGACTGCGGCGCCGTTGGCTGTGGATACGAGGAAGCAAATGAAACCGTGCGTGTTGTGCGTATGCTTGCAGAGAAATTTGAAGCGTGCGGCATTGAAGTTGTTACATATCCTTATGAGCGTAATGCATTTAAGGATTGTAACAGGGGTTTGGGACTTCAGGCGGATTTTTCCGGGTGCAATTATGTAATCGAAGTGCATTTTAATTCCGGCAGAGGTGATGAGGGCGGTGATGATGACATCGGCGGTACGGAAATTTATGTTACACCTAGAGAAGAAACTACCAATACAGAGCAGCTTATTTTACGAAATATGGAAGCTTTGGGATTCAGAAATCGCGGAGTCCGGGCGGAAAATTTTCTTGCCATTAATAAGGTAAAGAACTTAGGTGTATCATCTGCGTTGCTGGAGGTATGTTTTATTGATGATGCAGATGATATGCTCCTTTATGAAGAAAATTTTGAAGCTATTGGAAATACGATTGTAAGCGCAGTGTGTGAAGGCTTTGGTGTGGGATATGTGAAAGATACCGATGAAGCTAAGAACACAGAGGAAGGAGAACACATGACAAACGAAGAAAAGAACTGGTATATTAACTGTACATTTATTGAACTGCTGGGAAGGCCGGCAGATGACGGAGGGCTGGAGAATTACAGAAACCAGATTCCGGACGATGCAGCGTGGGATGACAATCTGACGGCATATGTTGACGACAACATCAAGCAGTCAGATGAATATGCCCAGTATCAGCAGAAGGAGTATATCCGTAAAGTTTATCTTGCAGAGCTTGGCAGAGAACCGGACCCTGAGGGTATGGAAACATATATGTCTTACGGAAGATACAGGGACATTTACAGAGATATTCACAACTCAGACGAGGCGAAAGCACGTAGAGGGGAATAAATCTGTTGGTTATTTCTATATCAAACAATAAATACACACTATGCGCATAAAAGTGTTGACATTATGCGCATAGTGTGTATAATATAATTATAGATAAGATACCAAGGAAGGAGATGAGCAAATGACTGTCAGAGAGCTTGATAAGCTTGTAAGGAACGACGGTTGGTATCTAGTGAAGCAAGTTGGTTCGCATATGCAATATAAGCATCCAACGAAGACTGGAAAAGTAACGATACCTAACCATAGAGGAGATGTCGATATAAGAACGGCAAATTCAATACTGAAGCAGGCAGGACTTAAATAGTCCTGCACAGCTTATATAATGGTTAGGGAATATAGATATAGAAAGAAGGTCGATGTTAATGAAATTAGTATATCCTGCAATTTTTACCCCTTGTATTGAAAGAAAAGGTTATACAGTTGTAGTGCCTGATCTTCCGGGTTGCGTAACGGAAGGGCAAGACTTGTTAGACGCTATTGAAATGGGGGTAGATGCAGCTAGTGGCTGGATATTAGGAGAACTTGAAGAGGGAAATAATATTCCTGCACCCACATTACGGAAAGAGGATATAAAGCTGGAAGAAGCTGACAGCTTTATAAGTATGCTTGTATTAGATATAGATGCGTATGCTGAAAAATACGGCGAAAAAACGGTCAGAAAAAATATATCAATTCCGGCATGGTTAAACACATATGGGGAAAAGAATAATATTAATTTTTCACGGGTTCTTCAGGAAGCACTCTTAAAAAAGGCAAGTTGCTGATAAACAGTTTTTAATGTGTACAGCTTTAAAAACCAGATAAATACTGTAGCCGCTCCGGAAAGAATATATCCGGAGCGGTAGTCTTTTAAATTCCCATATTATCAGAAAAAATAACCCACATTATATTGTTACTAATTTGTTACTAAATAGCGGGATTTTGCAAGAATTATAGAGATATTCGAAACTGAATTTTTCAGCAAATACGGGCAAAAAGCAGGTAGACAGACCATCAATTTTTATGGTAAAATGTGAAATAGCAGTGAGCTGTGCAAAACGAATTATAAAAAAAGTCTGTGGGAGCTTGCTCACAAAAGACTTTTTTTATAATTCGTTTTATAGGGCGAACGCCCGTCATGAGTAATCTGAAAGATTACGAATGGCACAGCGCCAACCTCAAGCAAACAAGCGGACGAATAGTCCGCAAAGTTTGCGGGGAGTGCCACAAAAAAGCCAAAGAGTGACAGTGCCACCCCCTCAAGCGGGCGAGTGAACTTTAGTTCACAAAGCCCGCGGGGGCGGCCATAGGCGAGGGAAAACCCAAGGCGTCCCACCACAGTTCACACCATCACACGTTCAACAGGGAGGAAATAAAAAATGTCTAAAATAATCCTTACAGGAGACAGACCGACAGGAAGACTTCATTTAGGACATTATGTAGGTTCATTAAAAAGACGAGTAGAATTACAAAACTCAGGAGAGTTTGATAAAATCTTTATCATGATAGCAGATGCACAGGCATTAACTGATAATGCGGACAATCCGGAAAAGGTTCGTCAGAATATTATCGAAGTTGCATTAGACTATTTATCCGTAGGCATCGACCCGGCAAAGACCAATATCTTTATCCAGTCACAGATTTCACAGCTTACAGAATTAACATTTTACTATATGAATCTGGTAACCGTATCCAGATTACAGAGAAATCCGACTGTAAAGTCAGAAATCCAGATGAGAAATTTTGAAGCCAGCATTCCGGTGGGCTTCTTTACCTATCCAATCAGCCAGGCGGCAGATATTACGGCATTTAAAGCAACAACAGTGCCGGTAGGCGAGGATCAGGAACCAATGCTTGAACAGGCAAGGGAAATCGTCAGAAAGTTTAACGCAGTATACGGCGAAACCTTAATTGAGCCGCAGATTCTTCTGCCGGACAACAAGGCATGTTTCCGGCTTCCGGGTACAGACGGCAAAGCCAAGATGAGTAAGTCTCTCGGCAACTGCATTTACCTTTCAGATACACCGGAAGATGTAAAGAAAAAAGTTATGAGTATGTATACAGACCCTGATCATATCCGCGTGGAAGATCCGGGTAAGATTGAAGGCAACTGCGTATTTACTTATCTGGATGCGTTCAGTACGGAAGAAGATTTCAAAGAATTTTTACCGGATTATAAGAATCTGGATGAACTCAAAGAGCATTACCAGCGCGGTGGCTTAGGCGATGTCAAGGTAAAGAAATTCTTAAACAACGTGCTTCAGAAGCAGTTAGAACCAATCCGTCAGAGAAGACATGAGTACGAAAAAGACATTCCGGAGGTATATCATATCTTACAGGAAGGTACAAAGGTGGCTTTCGCAGAAGCACAGCAGACTTTAAATGAGGTCAAAGCAGCAATGAAAATCAATTACTTTGATGATGCAGAACTGATTAAAGTCCAGTCCGAAAAGTACAGCCGTGCAGACTAAAAGTGCAGATAAAAGATTACAAAGATGTAAAATACTAAATGAATAAAAGCGGCAGTCTGAAATGAGCCATTCGGATATTTCAGACTGCCGCTTTCCTGCTCCGTCTGTCAGAATCAGAAACGAATTTATGAAAGTTTCTTTATTACTAAATTATTTGGTCTGGAAATCTTTAATTCCGGTCCGTTCATGACAATCAGTCCCTTGTCAAAATGAATGGTAAAAATTGTAATAGAATTTCCTTCATTATTCATGGACAAAATATGCTTATTATCCGGGAACATGCTGATATACTTTGGATAATCACCGCTTACAGGCAGAGAGGAGAGGGTATAGAGTTCACCGGTTTCCTTATTGACCTTGTAAATGGTTACAGTATTATCGCCTGCATTCGAGCAGAGACAATTGTTACCGTCATTTGAAAAAATCAGATTGGCGGCGGCACTGTTGGATTTGTGGCTCTTGCGCAGGGTGAAAATGTTCTGTACAAATTCAAAACGGCCTTTTTCGCCCGAATTGTGGTAAGAATATACATTAATATAATTTTTTAATTCACATACGACATAGGCAAATCTGCCGTCCGGGCTGAAAGTCATCTGACGCGGTGCAGATTCTAACTGGGAACGGATAATGTCGTACAGCTTTAATTTACCGGTTGTATGGTTAAATTCATAAATTTTAATCTGATCAATGCCCAAATCACACACACATAAAAGTTCTTCGTCCGGGGTAAAGACAGAACTGCTTACATGCGGACGGAAATTGCGTTCGGCAACACTGCCGATACCTTTATGAAAAACTTCATCGGCAATTTTACCGACAGAGCCGTCTTCATTGATATGTAATACGGTAATTTTTCCATCGTGGTAGCCGGAAACGATTAAAAATGTATCCTGTTTATTTAAAGTCAGATGGCACCCGCGCATACCATTAATGGTATGAACATTGATTAAAGTTAAATCACCGTCTGCTTCGATTTTGTAAGCGGCAACACCGCGGTCACAGATAGAATATAAAAATTTTCCGCTGTGGGATAATACCAGATAAGAAGGATTGTCGATCTGGACTTCCTTTCGCTCCGTAATTCTTCCCTTTTCTACATCCATATCGTAAATATGGATTCCTTTGCTGGATTCATGCGTATAGCTTCCGGCATATGCAACATATTTATCACTCATAACCTTCTCCAATTCTCCAGCCGGCAAGCATCAGCTTATGTCTGCCGGCTGGCAATACAAAATATACCTATATTTGATGTTGGAATCCCAAGTTTCCAACTCTGATATCTACGGATTGTTCCGTGCTGCGCACTCGCACAATCCTACCCAATATTCGCATATCGTGGGACTGTCATCCCACTTTTATGCTCATATTGGGGTGGGTTGCAAGGTATTTCACCCACCTATGAGCAAGCTCATGTGGGTGAAATACTTTGCAGCCCTGATATCATATATTTTAAGGCATAGAGAAAATGTTTTCAATGTTTATGTGCATTTATTTATGATTTTTTCGACATTTACTTCTACCAGAACGGCATCCGGACCGATACAGCGCACACAGGAAAACGGAATGACATATTCGATTTCCCGCCCGAAAAAGCAGAACAGTTTTCCGGGACCGGGAACAATCAGCGATTTAATGCAGCCTGTACATTCATTGAATTCAACGTCTGCCACACAGCCTAAAATTTTGCAGTCACAGGTATTGATAACCTGCTTGTTATGCAGTTCACAGATTCGCATAAAAACTCCGCCTAAAAGCTCTGTGTTATTATATGCAAAAATAACTGAAAAATCCTTAAAACTATGAGAGGTATTTTTTCATGGATTTGAGTGCGTTTTTTTCAAGGCGGCTGACCTGTGCCTGTGAAATACCGATTTCTTCTGCGGTTTCCATCTGGGTTTTACACTCAAAAAAACGCATGTTGATAATGCGGCGTTCGCGCGTATCGAGGTGTTCCATAGCTTCATGCAGGGCGATATGCTGTACCCAGTTTTCTTCTTTGTTTTTTTTGTCACTGACCTGATCCATAATATAAAGCGTGTCGCCACCCTCGGAGTAGACCGGTTCATATAAGGAAACCGGCGACTGGATAGCTTCCATGGCGAGAACAATATCTTCTTTGGATACGCCGATTTCATCGGCAATTTCTGTTACGGTCGGTTCTTTCTGATGTTGTCTGGTAAGGGCTTCTTTCGTGTAAATGGCTTTATATGCAGTGTCACGCAGAGAACGGCTGACACGGATTGGATTGCTGTCCCGCAGGTACCGTTTAATTTCCCCAATAATCATGGGAACGGCGTAGGTTGAGAATTGTACGCCTTGTGAAATATCAAAATTATCAATTGCTTTAATCATGCCGACACAGCCAATCTGGAATAAATCGTCAATATTTTCACTGCTTTGTGAAAAACGCTGGACAATGCTTAAAACAAGGCGAAGATTTCCGTTAATAAAACGCTCGCGTGCCTGTGTATCCCCATTTTTGATTTTTTTTAACAGCAATTCTTTTTCCTCCGTTTTTAAGAGTGGGAGAGCAGCAGTATTTACACCGCAGATTTCAACTTTATAACCAGCCACGTTAGTCCTCCTTAAAAAATGTATTTCATCATTAAGGATTGCCTGCTGGCGTTCATTTATACTGCTAAGAATATCCAATTTTGTATTGACCGCAGACAGATATTTCATTAAAATAAATGTATATTTTTATGTTTGGAGGTAACGGTTTTGAAATGTCCGTTTTGTGGTAAAGATAATACAAAGGTTATAGATTCCAGGCCGACAGATGACAGCGCTATCCGCAGACGCCGCCAGTGTGATGCCTGTGGCAAGCGTTTTACGACCTATGAAAAAGTGGAATCCATGCCGTTAATAGTGATAAAAAAAGATAACAACAGAGAACCTTACGACAGGGAAAAACTGACAGCCGGTATTGTGCGTTCCTGCCATAAGCGCCCGGTGTCGCTGACCCGGATTAATGCAATGGTTGATGAAATTGAAACGCAGATTTATAATATGGGAGAAAAAGAAATTCCTGCCAAGGTGATTGGAGAAATCGTTATGGAGAAATTAAAAGATTTGGACGAGGTGGCGTATGTACGCTTTGCTTCCGTCTACCGTGAATTTAAAGATGTCAATACCTTTATGGCGGAGATTCAGAAGATTTTAAAATAAAACAGATTATTTTAGGAATGGAGATTTTTGTGTTAAAAAGATTTTATCCCGATGACTACGTGGATTCGGCATATGAGATTCCGTATGAGGAACTTTATAAAAAAGGATACAGGGGGATTGTTTTTGATGTGGATAATACCCTTGTAGAACACGGCGCACCGGTCACGGAGCGGGCGATAGCGCTGTTTGAACGGTTAAGAAAGACAGGATACGATACCTGTATCATTTCCAATAATAAAGAGCCGCGTGTCAGACCGCTGGCAGAGGCGGTTCATTCAAAATATGTCAGTGATGCGAAAAAACCGTCCCCAAAGAATTATATTAAAGCTATGGAATGTATGAAGACAGATGTCAATACGACATTTTTTGTCGGTGACCAGTTGTTCACGGATGTCTGGGGGGCAAACCGCGCAGGCATGATGACAATTCTCGTCAAGCCGATTGATAAGCATGAGGAGATTCAGATTGTATTAAAGCGGTATCTGGAAAAAATTGTCCTGCATTTTTATAAGAAGCAAGAAAGGAAAAGATATGGGAGAAATTAAAGGAACAACAAGAGTATGCGGACTGATTGGCAATCCGGTAGGACATTCTATTTCACCGGTCATTCACAATACGCTGGCAGATTTGTGCGGAATAGACATGGTTTACACGACATTTAAGGTGGAAAAGGGTGCGGTTGATACTGCTGTGAAAGGCGCGCACGCATTAGACATTTTAGGATTAAATGTAACCGTGCCGCATAAACAGGAAGTCATTGGAGCGCTGGAAAGTGTCGACCCTCTGGCAGAAGCGATTGGTGCGGTCAATACGCTGGTGCGCACGGAACACGGCTATAAAGGCTATAATACAGATATTTTAGGACTGGAGCGCGAACTGGAAGAAGAACAGGTTGAGTTAAAGGACAGTCCTGTGATTTTACTCGGTGCAGGCGGCGCGGCAAGAGCTATTGCCTTTTTATGTGTCAGCAAAGGTGCAAAAGAAGTTGTCATTTTAAACCGCACGGAAGAAAAAGCGGCAGTGATTGCAGAGGATGTAAACCGCCATTTGCAGTCAAAGGCGGCACATGCCATGAAGCTTTCGGATTACGGAAAGCTGACCGGGGAAAATTATGTGGTGATTCAGACAACCAGTGTCGGTTTATATCCGAATTGTGATGATGCAGTCATAGAGGATGAGGATTTTTATAAGAGAGCGGCTGTAGGTGTGGACATTATCTATAATCCGGCAGAAACAAAATTTATGAAGCTGATGAAGGCGCAGGGCAAGCCTGCTTACAACGGCTTGAAAATGCTGTTATATCAGGGGGTCAGTGCATTTGAACTTTGGAATGATATAAAAGTAAGTAAAGAAAATATCCGGAAAGTATATGAAAATATGCAGAAGAAGCTGGGATAGAAAGCCGGCCGGCCGGAAACGGCAGGTTATACTAAAAGGTTAAAACAGAAAATTCAGAATAAGAAAGTTAAGAAAAATGTTGGACAATATTATATTGATAGGATTTATGGGCTGCGGTAAAACCACATTCGGTACGTGGATTGCAAAAAATAAAAAAATGGATTTTTGCGACACCGATGCGCTCATCGTAGAAAAAGAAAAGAAAAGTATTAATGACATTTTCAGTGAAAACGGCGAGCCGTATTTCAGGGAACTGGAAACAGAAATTGTCAAAGATTTAATTAAGTCCAGACACAATACCGTAGTGTCAGTTGGCGGCGGACTTCCGCTAAAGCCGGAAAACAGGGAGTTGTTAAAAAAACTGGGTACGGTCGTGTATTTGCGGACATCGGTGGAGGAACTGACAAAGCGCTTAACGGGAGATACGACAAGACCATTGCTGGCAGGCGGCAATATCCGTGAAAAGATTACACACCTTATGGATATGCGGCTTTCGGATTATTTAGATGCTGCCGAGGTGATTATTGATACAGATGGCAGAAGTTTTGATGAAATGTATGAGAATATTTTAAAGGAGAAAAGGGAAGCATGAAGATATTAGTATTAAACGGACCCAATATTAATTTTTTGGGAATCCGTGAAAAAGGCATTTATGGCAATCAGGATTACGACACGCTGGTAAAAATGATTGAAGAAAAGGCACAGGAGCTTGGCGTTGAAGTAGAAGTGTTCCAGAGCAATTATGAGGGCGGATTAATCGACCGGATTCAGAAGGCTTATTTTGAAAAGGCAGACGGCATTATCATTAATCCGGGTGCATTTACACATTACAGCTATGCCGTGCGCGATGCGCTGGCTTCGGTTGCGGATATTCCAAAGATTGAAGTCCACATCTCCAATGTGCATACCAGAGAAGAATTCCGTCATACTTCCGTGACTGTTCCGGTATGTAACGGACAGGTTGTAGGACTGGGGCTGAAAGGCTATTTATATGCGCTTGAAGCGGTTAAGGATATGGCAGAGAAGAAAGCGTAAAAAGCGACATTTTGCGGCATGGCATGACTTTTAGTAAAAAGTGGTTGCCAAAACCGGCAATTTATTATAGAATTATATAAGTTATTGATTATTATAGGAGGTATACCAAAGAATGGTAACAGCAGGAGATTTTAAAAATGGCATTACACTTGAAATGGATAATGCAATCTGGCAGATTATAGAGTTCCAGCACGTAAAGCCGGGCAAAGGTGCAGCATTTGTTAGAACAAAGTTAAAGAATATCGTGAGTGGCGGTGTTGTAGAAAAGTCTTTCAGACCGACAGAAAAGTTCACACTTGCACACATTGAAAGAAAAGAATATCAGTATTTATATGCTGACGGCGATTTATACAACTTCATGGATACAGAAACATATGATCAGATTGCTTTAAGCAAGGAGAATGTTGGTGATTCATTAAAGTTCGTTAAGGAAAACGAAATGGTTAAGTTATGTTCACATAACGGCAACGTATTCGCTATCGAACCGCCGATTACCGTAGAACTTGTGATCACAGAGTCTGAACCGGGCGTTAAGGGTGATACAGCAACAGGTGCTACAAAGCCGGCTATCGTTGAAACAGGCGCTAAGATTTTAGTTCCGTTATTCGTAAATCAGGGCGATACCGTTAAGATTGATACCCGTACAGGAGAATATCTCTCAAGAGTATAATATTTATTACTATGATAAATACAAAAAGGCAGTAAGCAGAAAACCGTTGTTTAGGCGGGTCTGCTTACTGCCTTTATTTTTGTAATAATCCTTCTTAAATGGGCAATACTGTATGTAGTTGATCAGACAGAAGGGAGAAATGTATTTATGAAAAGTTCATTTCGCTGGTATGGGGAAAGCGACCCGGTAAAACTGGAGTATATCCGGCAGATTCCGGGCATGCGTTCCATTGTATCGGCAGTATATGATGTGAAACCGGGCGAAGTGTGGCCGGAAGAAAGTATCCGGCATCTGACAGAATTATGCAGGGAACACGGGTTGATTTTTGATGTGGTGGAGTCCATTCCGGTCACCGAAGAAATAAAACTCGGAAAACTGGAAAGAGAGCAGCATATTCAAAATTACTGCGAATCTGTCCGCCGTTGTGCAAAGTATGGAATTAAGTGTATTACGTACAATTTTATGCCGGTATTTGACTGGACAAGAACACAGCTTGACAAAATGGCAGAGGACGGTTCAACCAGTCTTGTTATGTACTGGGAGCAGATGAAAGGACTGGACCCGTTAAAAGATGACATTCATCTTCCGGGCTGGGATGCAAGTTATACGCAAAATGAAGTCCGTGATTTAATTCGTGCCTACTCCGAGCTGGGTGAGGAAGGGCTTTGGCAGAATATTGAATATTTTCTGAAACGTGTGATTCCCGTGGCAGAGGAATGTGGCGTAGTAATGGCACTTCACCCGGACGACCCGCCGTATCCGATATTCGGACTGCCGCGTGTGATTACCGGTGAAAAAAATATTGACCGCTATCTGTCTATTGTAGACAGCCCGTCAAATGCATTGTGTTTCTGTACAGGTTCTCTTGGCAGTTCAAAGGAAAATGATGTACCGGCGCTGGTGCGTAAATATTCGTCCATGAACCGTATCGCATTTATCCATTTAAGAAATGTAAAAATTCTGCCGGACACTTCGTTTGAAGAATCAGGTCATTTAAGCCGCGAGGGCAGTCTGGATATGAATCAAATAGTCAAGGCACTTGTAGAAACAGGGTATACCGGATATTTCCGACCGGACCACGGCAGAATGATCTGGGGCGAAACAGGAAAGCCGGGGTACGGACTGTATGACAGGGCGCTTGGAACGGCCTATGTAAACGGACTGATTGAGGCAAACGGCGGGACGATAGAGAAGTAGAGCGGAAAGAGAGCAAAAAGCATAACAGAACCGTAATAAAAAATGCAATAAATGTGCAGGATAACAAAAAAGGAAGGTAAAAATCATAAAACAGCCGGAAGGGAGAAAAATGTGTTAGAATTACCGTTAAAAACAGATTTTACGGGAAAAGTGGTTGTGGTTACGGGAGCGGGCGGTGTGCTGTGCGGCGATATGGCAAGAGCATTTGCACAGGCAGGCGCAAAAGTAGCGGCACTGGATTTGAATGAAGATAAGGTAAAAAAACTGGCAGAAGAATTAAAAAATGAAGGATTTGTATGTGAGGGATATGCGGCAAATGTGTTGGAAGCAGAGCAGGTAAAAGCGGTACATGCCCGCATTTTAGAGGATTTGGGAAAATGTGATATTCTCATTAACGGTGCAGGCGGCAATAACAAGCGCGCAACAACCGATAATGAATACCAGCATGAAGCCAAAGCAGGACAGACCACGTTTTTTGATTTGGATACGGAAGGGGTGGATTTTGTATTCCGGCTGAATTTTCAGGGAACGTTGATTCCGACACAGATTTTTGCGCAGGATATGGTAGAGAAGCAGTCGGGAAATATTTTAAATATTTCTTCGATGAATGCGTATATACCGCTGACCAAAATTCCGGCATATTCAGGCGCGAAAGCGGCGGTCAGCAATTTTACCCAGTGGCTTGCCACACATTTTGCGGGAAGCAAAATCCGCTGCAATGCCATTGCGCCCGGATTTTTAGTGTCCAATCAGAACCGCGCACTTTTATTTGACGAAAACGGACAGCCGACAGCCCGTTCCCAAAAGATTTTAGCGGGAACGCCGGCAGGGCGGTTTGTAGAAAGCAATGAGCTGTTAGGCGGCGTATTCTTTTTGTGTGATGACCGTGCGGCAAGCGCCGTTACCGGCGTCATACTGCCGATAGATGCAGGATTTTCGGCATATTCAGGGGTATAAAATTTAAGATTTCTGGATTGGAGGACAGGTGCAGAAGTGCCTGTCCTTTTTAAATGGAATGTTAAAATAGGGTATTTTAGGACTAAAAAGGCAAAATGGGTAAAATTAAGGATTTAAGTATGGAAAATATAGGATTCGGTAGCAAAATTTAGAGGGGGATTTAAAAGGGGTATAGTAAAAACAGGTTTAAACAAAAGCGGACATGGTAAATGGAGTAAAGAACGGAGGTAAAATTAATGTTTGAAAAAGGGTCAGAATGGCGTAGATGGGATTTGCATGTACATACACCTAATACAAAAAAGAATGATAGTTATAAAGGGCAAAATTTAGAGGAAAAGTGGAAAAATTTTTATTCAGCAATAGCGAAGTACGTTAATTCGGATGATGAGAGAAAAAAGGTTTCTGTAATTGGTATTACAGATTATTTGGCAATTGATAATTACAAAAAAGTTGTTGCCGATGGAATTTTATCAAAGTATGTATTAGGGATTTTTCCGAATGTAGAAATGAGAATAACTCCTACAGGTAAAAAATCACCCGTAAATATTCATTTTATTTTTAATCCTGATTTTGTAGATCAATTAGAAAATAGATTCTTTTCGCAATTAGAATTTGAATGCGGAAGAAAATATCATGCAACTAAATCGGATTTGATTGAACTTGGGAAAAAAATGGGAGAAGATAATGAGGAGGAAGCATATAAAAAGGGTATTGAACAATTTGTTCCTTCTTATACAGCGATTAGTGAATTGTTTAAAAATGACCCTCAATTAAGAGAAAATACACTGATAGGCGTTGCAAATAGTTCTAATGATGGAGCTTCGGGAATTAATAAAGGTGAAGGAGGAGATCAATTAAGCTTAACACGCTTTGCAGTTTATAGAATATGTGATTTTATTTTTTCTTCTTCTGAAAATGATATTAAATATTTTCTTGGTAAAGGGGTTGATAATGAGGATAAGGTTAAGGAAAAATGTGGCTCGTTAAAGCCTTGTTTTCATGGGTCTGATGCACATTGTATTGAAAAACTTTTTGAACCTGATAATAGCAGATATTGTTGGATAAAATCAGATGCTACATTTAATGGATTAAAACAGGTAATATATGAACCTGAGGCTAGAGTAAGGATTGGAGAGTTGAAACCCGAGGAAAAGGCGGATTATTATGTTATTGATAAAGTTGTAATTAAAGAAGATGGTTTTTCAGATGAGCCAATACAGTTTAATGATAAGCTGACTTGTATTATTGGTGGAAAATCTACCGGAAAATCATTATTGTTACAAAACATCGCACGTGCGATAGATAATAAGCAAGTTGAAGAAAAAATACGTATTTCAGGAGTACAGTCTCGTAAATTAAATGATGTTTCTGTATTCTGGAAAGATGGAGATATAAATAATAATGGAGATTTTGGTGAAACTCATAAAATAGTGTATATCCCACAGACATATTTAAATAGACTTACTGATGAAGGTGAGAAAACATCTGAAATAGATAGAATTATTCAAGATATAGTATTGCTAAATGAAAAGTCTGAAATCGCTTTTAAAAAAATGGAAAATGACATAAAGATGTATAAACCTTCTTTGGATAAGAAAATATATGATATGCTTCAGTCGCATTCGGAAATGATCACTTTAATTCAAGAAAGAAATGAAATTGGAACAGAGAATGGTATAAAAAAAGAGATTGAAAAATTAAAAAAGCAAAAGGAGATTATTTCAAAGGAAGTTTCAATATCCGAAGAAGAACTTAAAAAGTTTGATAAGGCAACTAAGGAAATTTCAATTTTAGAATCAACAATAAAGAATGCAATAAAAGAAATAGAATTAGTAAGCAATATGCCAGTACCTATTGAAAAAACAAAGATTGTAGAAGATTTTTCAGATGATATATCTAAGAATATATTAGATTTTCAAGAAGAAATAATAAGACAGGCTAACGAAGGATGGAATAAAAAGAAAAGAGAAATGGTTACTAAATTGCATCTCGCAAAAGAAGATGCTGAGAGTAAAAAGGAAGCTGCATTAAAAATAAAGAGTGAATTAGAACATAAAGTTATTGAGAATGAAGCTCTAATAAAATTATCAGATCAAATTAAAAATGAAGAGATAAAATTAGAAAGTGTATTAAAGGCAACTCAAAAATGTGAAATTAAGAGAAACGAATATGACATGAAGTTAGATGAGGTTTCCAATGCGATAAATGATTATCGTGAGATACATAACAATTACGTTGATGTAGTAAATGGAAACACAGAAACAAATTCTGATGGATTAGATTTTTCTGTTGGAATACAATTTAAAAATGATGCATTTTGTTCATTTATAAGAGAGAGTATTAATAATAATTCATTAAAGAAATTTCAAATTACATTTGATGATGCATTTAATGTGGACAAACTAACAAAAGATTATCTAAGAGATATTATTGATAAGGTTGTTAATGAAGAGTTAAAGCTTTTGAAAAATAAAACAGTAGAAAATGTATTGCGTGATATGTTGAGTGATTGGTATTTAGTTTCATATAATGTAAAGCTTGAAAATGATAACATAAATCAGATGTCTCCAGGTAAAAAGGCGCTGGTTCTTTTAAAATTATTAATTAGTATGGCTGAAAGTAAATGTCCAATACTGATTGATCAACCGGAAGATGATTTGGATAATAGATCTATTTTTGATGAATTGATTCCTTTTATACGAAAGAAAAAGATTGAACGTCAAATAATTATTGTTACACATAATGCAAATGTGGTTTTAGGCGGAGACGCAGAAGAAATTATTGTTGCTAATCAAGAAGGAAAAAATTCTCCAAATTTTAAGTTCCAATTTGAATATAGGTCTGGTTCAATAGAAAATGCAAATGTTGTTTATGAAGACGATGGGACAATACGAAAAGGCATTTTAAATGAAAAAGGAATTCAGCAGCATATATGTGATATCCTCGAAGGCGGAGAACAAGCATTTGATTTGCGTAAACATAAATATAGTATATAAGTAAGCAGATATAAAACACTAATGTGCTATATAATTTGGAAATGTATGTGGGAATAGTGGAAAATACGATGCGTTTCAACTTTTGTGTAAATAGTAAAAAACGGTATAAGATTTGTGAATAGTTACAAATGGGCAGAACTGATTTTCAGGTTCTGCCCATATCTGCATTATACAGGAGTGTTTGGGCAGTTCACCAGAGTCTTCAATGCCAATAGCAGAAAGATGGCATTTGATTATAGAAATAAAAATTATAGAAATAACTTTACTGCACAAAAATGGATTTGGGTATGGACATTTATATTTGAAAAATTATAATATAAATATATATCGTGTAAAAATGGAGGCGTTTTTATGACACATGAGCAATTTGAAAAGGCGGACAGAAATTTATCGGTCTGGAGAAAAACGAAAATGTATGTCTTGCCATTTACGATAAGTATGATGGATTTGGCAGTCTGAAAAGCATACAGGTTATGGGAAAAGCTGAATTGATAGAACCGTTTTCTGATACATATAATGAACATGCGCAGATAAAGAAAATACCGATAGAGGCATTAAAGAAACATTCAAATGTGGAATATGCGCATATAGATGGCACGACACTGCATTTGCAGATTATCACACCGCAGACGAGAAACACTAAAGAAAGTGATGAAACATATCCTTGTATCGTGTATGTGCAGGGTTCGGCATGGATGAAGCAGAATATTAATGCAAAGCTTGGACTGCTTGCAAGGCTGTCAGAAAGGGGCTATGTGATTGCGGTTGTTGAGTATCGTCATTCCGGGATTGCGCCTTTTCCGGCACGGGCTGTAGATACAAGAAATGCGATAAGATATGTAAAGCTGCACGCTAAAGAATACAAGGCAGATGCGAATCAGATGTACGTTGGCGGAGATATTTGCACCATAATCCTGAACTTTGCAGGAAAATGTCGGTGGAGTGTAATATCAGTGAAAATGTTTCACTGCCGCAGGTATTAATGTTTCACGGAACAAAAGACCGAACCATTCATCCAAAAGTCAGTGTGGTTGTGTATGAGGCGTTAAAGAAATATCATAAAGAGGTACAGTTATATATGCTAGAAGGTGCAGACCACGGCGGAAGTGAAATTTTCAGCGATAAAGTTTTAGATATTATGGAAGCATTTTTACAGCGGATAGTATCGGCTTCTTAGTTTCTGGGACAAAAATGTACATAGAATGTGAGTGATAAAGCATATGGGTTTATTTAAAAAGAAAGCAAAAGCGTATTCATATGATAAAGAGCGTATGAAACCGGTAATTAAAACCAGCATATGTACAGGTGAGCAGGTGGCTGGGTTTAAGGATATTCATACCGGAAAGATAGAAGATATTATGCTTGTGAAAACGGCGGCAGATATCGAAAGATTTAAGAAAATTTATGGAATAGAAGGCAGTATTGATAAAGAGTATTAGAAATGGAGAACATTATGGAATTACAAAATGTATTAAATAACAGAAGAAGTATGAGAAATTATGATGCGGCAAAAAAGGTTACAAAGGAGCAGGTTGAAACAATTATTAATGCGGCGATACTGGCTCCTTCATGGAAGAATTTACAGACATCAAGATATTACTGCATTTTATCAGATGAAAAAATTGAAGAATTCAGACAGAAGTGTCTGCCGGAATTTAATCAGAAGAATGCCGAGGGAGCGGCACTTGTTGTAGCAACATTTGTAAAAGGCTGCGTTGGATTTGACAGATTATCCGGTGAGCCGGTTAATGAATGTGGCAATGGCTGGGGCTACTATGACCTTGGTCTGCAAAATGAAAATTTCGTGCTTAAAGCGAAAGAACTGGGGCTTGATACACTGATTATGGGAATTCGTGACGGTGAAGCAATAAGAAATTTCCTTGATGTGCCGGAAAATGAGCAGGTAGTATCTGTGATTGCGGTCGGATATGGTGCAAAGGACGTGCAGATGCCTAAAAGAAAGAGCGTTTCGGAGATAGCGAAGTTTTATTAAAAGTGCCTGTTCTTTTGGTAATGAAAGTCGTGATAGGTCAAAAAATTTAAAGAAATGTAAGGAATAGAAGGTAGAAATATGGTTCAAAAAATTGTAAAAGGGAAACATATATTTGCAAGAAAAGCACAGCCTGCGACAGAAGCAGACAAACAGGTTGTGACGGATTTGATTGATACGTTAAGAGCTAATAGGGAAATATGTGTCGGAATGGCAGCCAATATGATAGGCGTGAATAAATCAGTCATTGTAGTGGCGGCAGGTCCGTTCCAGTTTGCAATGGTAAATCCCGTTATAACCCAAAAGTCCGGCGAGTATAAGACGGAAGAAGGCTGTTTATCGCTGGATGGAGTCAGAGCCTGTGTGAGATATGAAGAAATAGAGGTGGATTACCTTGACAGCAGCTTTAAACCGCAGCATGGAAAGTATAACGGATTTACGGCACAGATAATTCAGCATGAAATTGATCACTGCAATGGAGTGGTGATATAACATTGGGGGAAAATAGTTTGTGCGAAAAATGTCGAATTTTTATTGACAAATTCCAATGTATTTGATAATCTTTATCAAGTAACTTAATATTCCATGAGGGAGTAGTTAGCGCGAAAGTGTGATTTGTCAACATTCTGATTATATTAAAGAGTATAATCTGGCAAATCTTAAATAATGAGACTCATGTATATCGGTGAACAGCTTATGTGTTATATACGGGCGGGCATTGATATACATGAGTCTTTTTTATCTGCCGGATATACTTATAAGAGCAGGGATTTCGGCTGGCACACGGTTATGGAAAAAAGGAGGAAAATATGGAAAAATTTATTAACAATGCCCCATTTGCGCTTGTACTTGTATTTCTCGTAATAGGCTTTGTACTGCTGATTAAAGGAGCGGACTTTTTCGTAGAGGGAAGTTCAAGTGTAGCAAAAAGACTGCATGTTCCGTCTATTATTATCGGACTTACAATTGTCGCAATGGGAACATCACTTCCGGAAACAGCGGTTAGTGTATCAGCATCACTTACAGGCAATAATGAGCTTGCGGTCAGTAATGTAGTCGGTTCCAATATATTTAACCTGATGGTTGTAATTGGTGTGTGTGCAGTATTGGCAACAGTCAATGTTGCAAAAGAAACCATAAAACGGGATATTCCGCTTTCGCTCATATGTGCAGGGCTTTTAATGCTTTTAGGAATTATCGGACTGGGCGACAAATCCGGCATGACACTCGGACATTTTGACGGTGTAATATTACTTGGATTCTTTGCAGGCTATATTTTTTATATGATTAAAATTGCATTAAAAGCAAGCAGGGAAGGCAGGAAAGTTGAGATAGAGGGCGGTTTAGATGATGACATTAAACTGATTTCAGTGCCGCTTAGTATTCTTTTCATCGTTGGCGGTGCGGCGGCCATTGCGGTCGGCGGTGATATAACCGTTGATGCTGCGGCGAGAATAGCCGGTGATCTGGGAATGAGCCAGACACTGATTGGACTTACAATCGTTTCAATAGGAACATCCCTTCCTGAACTTGTGACCTCAATCGTTGCTGCCAAAAAGGATGAAGTCGATATGGCGCTTGGAAATGCGATTGGTTCAAATGTATTTAACATCCTTATGGTACTTGGCATTGCTTCGGCAATCAGCCCGGTGAGCATCATCACGGAAAATGTTATTGATTTGTGCGTGCTGATTGTATTTACAGTGTGTGTATGGATATTTGCAGGAACAAAAAAGAAAATCGGAAAAATTGAAGGCGTTTGTATGGTTGCATTTTACGCAGCATATGCAGTTTACATCATAATAAGATAAAGGAGATAGCATACAAATGCTGTTATTTTTAAAAGTATTTTTTACTGAATTTATAGCAGAAATGGGAGATAAAACCCAGCTGATGCTTATTGCGCTTACTTCTAAATATAAGTTAAGAGATATTATATTAGGAACAGCTGCCGCAATTCTTGTATTAAACGGACTGGCAGTTCTTGCAGGCGGGCTGATCAGTGAATTTATCCCGGACTGGCTCATAAAGACAATTGCAGCACTTGCATTTCTTTATTTTGCCACATCAACGATTGCCGGTGATGATGACGATGAGGAAGAAGAAGGGGGCAAAACAAAAATTAAGTTTGCACCGCTTGCGGTTTTCTGTACATTTTTCGTAGCAGAACTTGGTGATAAGACACAGCTTACGGCTATAACCTTTGGTGCAAATGAAGGGATGAGCGCAGCGATTATTGTGTGGATTGGCTGTTCACTCGGACTTTTCGCAGCAGATATTCTTGGTATGTTAGTCGGCTACCTTTTAAAGAGCAAGACTCCGGACGGACTGCTCAATACACTTGCATTCGTAATATTCTCTGTATTTGGGGTATATACTCTCTATCAGGGACTGAAACTTATAGGGGCAAGTGTCTGTCCAATCCCTGTATGGCCGGTGCTGATAGCTGCAACAGTGGTTTTTGCCTTTTTATGTGTCTGTCTTTTTATACGGAGAGAGAAGAAGGCAAAGTAAATGAATGAGCAGCAAACCGGGAGAGAAAAGATGACGGATAACATAGAACAGTATAAGAATTGTCTGGACGGATTGACAAAAGATATGCCGGAAGAATTTTTTAAGCTGGCTCAGGTTTTTGAATTGTGTGTATTTGAACCGATTCATATGGAAGGCAAAAAAGATATTTATGCCGCCTATCTGATGAATGATGCGGTTGAAAGCTATTTTGTTTTTGAACAATCTGTCATGACCGGTTCATACAAAGAACTTGAATGTCAGCAGACGGCAAGTATTGTCCATGACGATAACGGATATATGCTGATAGTGAATCAGAACGGAGAAAACCGGTTTACAATCCGTTTTACCAATCTGCATATGCAGACAGTCTGTTTTGACTACGGCTGCATGGGACATTTCTGGGTGAAAGGATATGAGTATTTGCGCCAGCTGGAATATCAGTTCGCGGATATCCGGGATAAGTATCGTTATCTAGGGAAAGATTTTTGCACAGAGCAGGAATTGATTTTTATGCAGCTTGCGGACTTTCCGCCGATTAAGAAATTCAGGTCCGTGCCGGAGCAGTATTATGTGCCATATCCGGATTCTGTTTATCCGGAGGCTGTCCGGTATCTGATTGAAACAGCAGAGAATGTCGGCGATAAGAAGATGTCTGCAAAGCTTGAACATTATCAAAGAAAACCGACGGCTTTTCAGTGTAATGTGCTTGCCAGAATGTTTCATAAAAAGGCACACAGCCGGTTCGTGGATAAAATCATTGCAGATATGAGGCGGACTTCAGCAGGTTATCCGCGAAGGACGTTTAATGAACAAGAGGAGCAGCATTACCAAAAAGTGCATCAGAAAGCAGAAAATGCCATGAATTCATTTTTACAAAAAGGACAGGCGTGTCTGCTTTACAGGGAAGAACCGTTTATGTATGCCAAGGATTCAATCACATATAAGGAGCATGTGCTGGTCTTTAAAAATGGACTGGTGAACCGGAAGTGTGAGATTTATACGTTTGAATAACAATGCCTGCGGGTTTCTGCCGTATGTGATGTATGCAGCATCTGTGTTAAATATAGAATTACAACAGCTATCACAGCGTATAGAGGCAGACTGTCCGATATCATTTATCAAAACAATATCGGATAGCTGCCTGCTCTTTTAAACGGTGTGTCCGGCTTTGCGATTTAATGCAAAAATTTTAAAACATACATAACATATGCCAAAGCCCACCATAAAAAAATTCTTCATAAAAAAATCCCCTCATATAAATCTGCATTTTGCAGATATTTTCCTACTTTTCCTGAAAAGTTGCGCAGACGGTTTCGTCAGCGGCTGTTGCGCGGATACCGGAAATATCGACATGGTCAGCGTGACAGACCTTATCATCGTTATACATGCAGTTGGTTGCCTGACATGCAATTGATAAGGAAACATGCGGTGTCTGGGCGCTGTTTTTCTCACCGGACTTGTCCTCGAAATAACTTCCGCAGCAGGTGTCTTCACAGTTGCAGGCATTAGAGCCATTCACCTCGATAGAACTTAAACAGCAGCAGTTATCCTCATTGTGGCAGCAGCTTTTAACATTACAATCTAATTGAGCCATACAATCCTCCTTGTTTTGCATTTTGTTTTGCATCTTGTTTTTGCGTTGCATGAATTAGTATGGCCGGAGCAATAAAAAAATATGCAAATCAAAAGTGATAATTCAACAATTGAATGCATATTTTTTTCATTCTTATGTAATTTTTAAAATTTATCGCGTAAAGCTGTTTAATGAATCAGGCTAAAATCAATTTTTCCGTTGAAACCGTCGTAATACCGGAAAATGACTTTGGCAAGAATCTTATCTTTTGCAACATAAGTGTTTTTCCAGTAGCGCGAATCAAGAGAGGAGTTGCGGTTGTCGCCCATCATAAAATAGTGGCCTTCCGGGACAACATACGTTTCTTCCGTTTCAGATTCTGCCATCGGTTCTTTTAAATAGTCTTCTGAAAGTTCTTCACCGTTTACATAAACATGTCCGCTTTTAATCTGGACAACATCACCGGGGGTGCCGATAATTCTTTTGACATAATTTTGTTCTTCGTTATCAGGATACTTAAAAATCACGACATCGCCGCGTTTTGGCTCATCAAATAAATAGGCAAGACGAAAACCGATTAAACGGTCATGCTCCATAATTGTATTTTTCATAGAACCGGTAGGAACTTCTGCGTTGACAATAATATACTGCGTAAATACAAATGCAATAATCACAGCAGCAGCTAAAATTTTAATATAACTGAAAATTTCTGACCAGATTGTTACCGGTTTTGAAGCCTTTTTCTTTTTGTGATTTTTGGAAGCTCCGGTAGAAGTACGGGCAGACGGTTCTTTATCATCGTCTATATCAAAGCCGTAATCATCATTGACGTAATCAAAATCAGGTTCGTCATCGATGTCATTGTATCTATTATCGTATGATGACATATTTTCCTCCTCAATTGCAATGGATTACAGAAAAACTGCCGCATCGGGAAAATCCGAATGCGGCAATTTACCTGATTACCTATAATAATACTTCAAAATATATTATTTGGCAAGCAGTTCCATAATTTTGTTGCTTCTTGCGATGAAGTTTGTCATCTGCTCCGGTGTCAGCGGTGCGTGGCTCAGTAATGCTAAGTCGTAGAGCTGTTCACAGAAAACAGGAGTGTTCTCACCGTCTTTATGGTCAACGATATATTTAACCAGATCATTGTTGGCATTTAATACGAGTGTCTGTCCGTTTGCACCGAACATAGACGGATCCATGCCGTACATATTGTACATCTTCATCATATCCTGCATACGTCTGTCCTGTTCGGAGAGCGTAATCATGGAAGAAATAGAAGCGTTTTTGAGCTTTTCGACCTTGATATTTAACTTATCGTTGTTTAAAGCCTTCTTAAAGACATCGGAAAGTGTTTCTGTAAGCTCTTTTAATTCGTCTTCGTTTGTTTCTTCCTTAAAGCTGTCAGAAAGGTCTGCATCTATACGCTGGAATTTTAAGTTTTCGTTCTTGCCCTCCAAGTGTGTAACAAACGGCTGGTCAATATTGTGTGTCAGGATAACAGCGTCAATGCCTTCTTCCTTAAACATATTGATATACTGGCTCTGTTCGGTTTCATCTGTAACGTAGAAGACTGTATTTTCGTGGTGTTCCTTGTTTTCGTCCAGACATTCCTGAAGTGTAAGGTACTTGCCGTCTAAGTTCTTGAAAATGATGAAATCCTTCATCTTTTCATAGAATTTTTCGTCCTTTAAGCAGCCGAATTTAATAAATGGGTTGATGTCATCCCAGTATTTTTCGTAATTTTCCTTGTCGGTCTTATACATGCCGGACAGCTTATCGCCGACCTTCTTTGTAATGTATTCTGAAATCTTTTTAACAAAACCGTCATTCTGTAAGGCACTTCTGGATACATTTAATGGCAGGTCAGGGCAGTCAATAACACCCTTTAACAGCAGTAAGAATTCAGGAATGACCTCTTTGATATTATCGGCAACGAATACCTGATTGTTGTACAGCTTAATAGTACCTTCGATGCTTTCATACTCCGTATTGATTTTCGGGAAGTAGAGGATACCTTTTAAGTTAAACGGGTAATCCATATTCAGATGAATCCAGAACAGCGGTTCCTTGTAATCCTTAAATACAGTGCGGTAAAATTCCTTGTATTCCTCATCGGTACATTCGTTTGGATGCTTTGTCCAAAGCGGATGAATATCGTTTAATGCAACAGGGCGTTTTACGATTTTTGCCATTTTCTTTGCGGGAACTTTTTCAACGGTTTCTTTTGTACCGTCTTCTTTTTCCACTTCTTCGGTAACGGCATCTTTGATAAAGGTATCAAGCACCTTATCTTTTTCTGTTACTTCTTCTTCCGGGATTTCCTCGGTCTGCTCGCCGGCATCTTCATTTTCAAGGAAAATCGGAATTGGCATAAATGAGCAGTACTTTTCGATGACTTCGCGTGCCTTGTATTCATTTGCAAATTCATAGCTGTCTTCGTTCAGATATAAAGTGATAGCAGTACCCGGTTCTTCCTTAGTGGTATCCTGCATATCATATTCCGTGCCGCCGTCACATTCCCAGTGAACAGCAGAAGCGCCGTCCTTGAAAGAAAGCGTATCAATCGTTACCTTGTCGGCAACCATGAAAGCAGAATAGAAGCCAAGACCAAAGTGACCGATAATCTGGTCTTCGTTGGTCTTATCCTTGTATTTTTCAAGAAATGCTTCTGCGCCGGAAAAAGCGATTTGATTGATATATTCGTTGACTTCTTCCTTTGTCATACCGATACCGTTATCAATAATCTGAATTGTCTTCTTTTCAGGGCTTACCTTGACCTGAATCTTATATTCAATATCGTCCGGTGCTTCATATTCGCCGATTAAATCCAGTTTCTTTAATTTAGTAATGGCATCACAGCCGTTTGAAATTAATTCTCTGTAAAAAATATCGTGGTCGGAATACATCCATTTTTTAATGATTGGGAAAATATTCTGACTGTTAATTGATAAACTACCATGTTCATTTGCCATTGTATCATTACCTCTTTTCATTTCATTCATAAAATAATCTGTTAAGATGTAATTTAATACAAGCAAAATGGAAAGTCAAGAAGAAATTAGCACTCATTCATTTTGAGTGCTAACAAGAATGGCGGAAGCCCGCAAAATCAGTGCATTTGCGCTAATTCTAAAAAAATCATGAACTGGCGGGTTCAGACTTCTTCAAAGTCCATGCCATGGGAAAATAAAAAGTCCTTTGCAAAGGCATCAAAGCTGTGTTCAAGGGTTTTATCAAGTGAAAAAACTTTGATAGACGTGCCGGTAACGACGGAAACGGTACCGTCCTGATATTTGATATTTAAAAACAGTCCGTTAATGTCATCGGGTGTCAGTGCAGTCTGATTGTCGGACAGCAGCTTTGTAACCTGTTCCGGCGGGAGCAGAAAGACCATTTTCATATAGGAAGGGACCTTACTGCCTTTGATGAGCCGGAAGCAGAATGGCTTGACAGAAGACCATCGCGAATAGGACTTTTCGGGAAGGTCATTCCATTCTTCTTCGGAAAAGAAATCTTTGTTGAGTTCACCGCTGATGGTATAGGAATTGGCTGTTTTTATCACGGCTTCGGATAAAAACAGCCCGTCAAATGCCTCTTTAATGAGCAGCTGTGACATAAAATTTTTCGTATCTTTTATAGTAAGTGAGAGCATAATTCCTCCGTTTTTGATGTTGTATTTTAACTATTATAAAACAATTTTTTCAATGAAGTCAACGATTTTAAAAAGAATCACGGACAGGATACACAAAATCACAATGGACATGGCAACCCAGTCCATTTTAAAGACCTGGCTGCCGTAAATAATTAAGTAGCCAAGTCCGGCTTTGGCAGCGAGAAATTCACCGATAATCACACCCACAAGCGACAGACCGATGTTGACCTTCATGTTGCTGATAATTGTCTTTAATGAAGCGGGCAGGACGACTTTGGTTAAAATGTTTTTTCTTGAGCCGCCCAAAGTCTGAATCAGCAGGATTTTGTCGGAATCGGTTTCTGCAAAGCTGGTGTAAATATTTAAAATTGTTCCGAATACGCCGACGGAAATGGCGGTGACAATAATGGCTTTGGCATTATTGCCGAGCCACACGATAATCATAGGCGCAAGGGCAGATTTTGGAAGGCTGTTGAGCAGCACAAGATATGGTTCTAATACGGCAGATATCGTTTTGCTGCTCCAGAGTAAAATGGCAGTGCCGACACCGAGCAGTACAATTAGTGCAAAACTGATACCGGTTTCGGCTACGGTAACGGCAGTGTGGTAAAAAATACTGCCGTCAGAAATCATTGCAAACAGGGTTTTTATAATGCGGGACGGACTGCTGAAAATAAAATCATCAATCCAGCCTGCGTATGCAGCCACTTCCCAAAGTGTGATAAAACCGGCAAAAAGCAGAATCCTTGCCAAAGTAATTTTGTATTTTAACCGTTTCATTTGTTTAAGATAACGCAATTGAATGGCAGACATTATGACAACTCCTTCCAGATTTGATGAAAATAAGCAGAAAATTCAGGGGCAGTCCGTGAGGAAAACGGTGTGCGCTTATCCACGGAGAGGTGAATGTCAAAAACATTTTTGATACCGGCAGGACGGCTGGATAAAACAATCACCTGTTCACCCATGGCAATCGCTTCGGAAATGTCATGCGTGACTAAAAGTGCCGTTTTTTCCTGCTCCTTGATAATGCGGAAAATATCGTCGCTTACTTCCAGCCTTGTCTGATAATCCAATGCGGAAAACGGTTCGTCTAAAAGCAGAATGTCCGGTTCTAAAACAAGGGTGCGGATCAGTGCCGCCCGCTGGCGCATGCCGCCGGAAAGCTCAGAAGGATGGGCATTTTTAAAGGAAGCAAGTCCGTAGTCATGCATCATATCGGCGGCAAGTCTTTTTTTCTGTTCCGTACACTGGTGGGTTACTTCAAGACCAAGCAGAATATTTTTATAAATGGTACGCCACTCTAAAAGAGTATCGTGCTGGAGCATATAGCCAATCCGGGCAGCGGCAGGCATTGCATCACTTTTATAAAAGCGGATACAGCCCTTTTCGGGTGCGATTAATCCGGCAATTAAGGAAAGCAGTGTGGATTTTCCGCAGCCGGAAGGACCGGCAATCGAGGTGAAGCTGCCGGGCCGGACAGAAAAAGAAACATCTTTTAATGCAGGTGTTTCCCCGGAGGGCGTATGGTATGAATAAGATACATGGTCAAGGGTTAAAACTGGATTCATAAAGCAGCCTCCAATCCTTTTGATATATTTTATGGTAAAATAGGGCATACGGTGTCAAATGCAATTGCAAATCGCGCAAAGAATAGATATACTATATAAGGAAAATCATATTTACGATAGAACGCATAAAATAAAGAGAAATATGAGGGATAAAATATGCAGCATTTGGAACACATTTTAGAATGTATTCATGATAAACACATTTTTATACAGACACATAACTTCCCGGACCCCGATGCGATTGCAAGTGCATACGGGTTAAAGGTACTGCTTGAAAAAAAGGGAATTGGGGCAACGATTTGTTATAAAGGAAGAATTGACGATACGATTACGGCAAAGATGGCACAGCTGCTTGCAATTGACATTGTTGAGCAGGAGGAAATTACGGATATGTCCGCAGAATCCGAGATTATTCTGGTGGATTCCCAAAAGGGCAACGCGAATGTCATAGATATGCAGGGCAACGAAGTTCTCTGCATTGACCATCATCCGACCTATGAAAATCAGGATTATCGTTATTCGGATATCCGTGTGGAGGTTGGTGCGTGTGCATCTATTATCGCCGGATACTTTATGGAAAGTGGGATACCGGTTGATAAACGCACGGCTACGGCACTGTTATACGGAATAAAGGTGGATACTGCCAATATGACAAGAGGGGTGAGTCCGCTGGATCTGGAAATGTTTTACCGGCTCTTTCCGTTAGCGGAGCATGCACTTTTGCAAAAGCTGGATACGAGTGTCCTGCACATGAAGGATTTGCGCGCCTATGCCAATGCAATAGATACGATTGAAAATGTGAACCGTGTCTGCTTTGCCAATACCGGTGTAGACTGCCATGAGGCACTGACAGCATCCATTTCGGATTTTATATTGTCGCTGGATGAAGTCGATGTGGTTATTGTATCGTCTTACCGGGAGGATGGCATAAAGCTGTCAGTGAGAAGCAGTGCGCCGTGGTGCAATGCGGGTAAGCTTACTAATGAAGCATTAAAAGGCATTGGAAACGGCGGCGGGCATGAGCATATGGCAGGTGGATTTATTCCATTCGGGAATATACCACAGAACAGTGATGCCAATAGCAGCAGTACAGATATCAATCATGCCGTTTCAGTGGAAAATCAGCCGGTTGAACAAAGGGCTGAGGGACTTTTAAAAGAAATGAAGAAAAGATTTCTTCAAAAAATTGAAAATGGGTAAAATAAAAAAGCTTCCGATGGGACTCGAACCCACGACCCACGCATTACGAATGCGTTGCTCTACCAACTGAGCCACAGAAGCATTTACCTTGTTACTATAGTACAAAATGATTTTGCTGTCAAGCCTAATTCCCAAAAATCGCTATAAATAAATTTCGCTGTCCGTTACAAAATAAGAAATAAAAAAGCTGTAACACAGCGGAAACGAGGAATTATGACGGAAAAACAGGAAAAAGAGGAGCAGAAGGATAAAAAAATAGAAAGCTATGGACAGGTACTTTTAGGAGAAGACGAACACAACGGTAAAATCCAGCTGATGACGATTATCGGCGAGATTGAAGGGCATGACGTCCTTCCGGCGGCGAGCAAAACGACAAAGTACGAGCATATTTTACCGCAGCTTGCATCAATTGAAGACAGTGCCAAAATCGGCGGTGTACTGTTTTTAATCAATACGGTTGGCGGGGACGTGAGTGCAGGACTGGCACTTGCGGAGATGATTGCATCTATGAAGACACCGAGCGTTTCACTGGTGCTTGGCGATTCACACAGTATCGGAGTGCCGCTTGCAGTCAGCACAGATTATTCCTTTATTGCGCCGACGGCAACGATGATTGTCCATCCGGTGCGCATGAACGGAACGATTATCGGTGCGCCGCAGACATTCGACTATTTTCAGCTGATTCAGGACAGAATCGTGCATTTTATAGCCGGACATTCACGTGTCGAAAAGGAAAAACTGGAACAGATGATGATAAATACCGGAATGCTTACCAAGGATTTAGGAACGATTCTGGTCGGGAAAGAAGCGGTCCGGCAGGGGTTGATTGACGAAGTCGGCGGAATCAGCGCGGCGCTTGAGAAATTAAGGTCGCTAATGGCTGATTGAAACTTTTTAATTTTAATGCGAAAATTTAATGTAAAACGGAGAAAAGATGAAATGTAATTTGTGTCCGCGCAAATGTAATGCGGACAGGGAAAAACAGGAAGGAGTCTGCCGGATGCCGTGGGATATTTACGCGGCAAGGGCGGCTCTGCATATGTGGGAAGAACCGTGCATTTCGGGAGAAAACGGTTCAGGTGCCGTATTTTTTACGGGCTGTACCCTGCGGTGCGTATTCTGCCAGAATCACGAAATTGCCGCGGGAAAACGCGGACAGAAGATTGATGAATCGCATCTGGCGGAGATTTTTTTAAAATTGCAGCAGCAGAAAGCCAATAATATTAATCTGGTGACACCCACACAGTATGTTCTGCCAATTATTGCGGCAGTTAAAAAAGCAAAAGCGCAGGGATTAAAAATTCCCGTGGTGTACAATACAAGCGGTTATGAGCGCGTGGAAACGCTGAAAAATCTTGAAGGGATTGTGGATGTATATCTGCCGGATTTTAAATATACAGATACTACATATGCAAAACGCTATTCCAATGCACCCGATTATTTTGACGTAACCAAAGCGGCGCTTGCGGAAATGGTGCGCCAGCACCCGGCACCGCAGTTTGCGGATAAGCAGGAAGCGGCGGTGCGTGGAATTGAAGAAGGAATCATGACAGGTGGCGTGATTGTGCGGCACCTGATGCTGCCGGGGCTGTTAAAGGATACAAAAGCAGTAATACGGTATTTATATGAAACATATGGTGACAGTATTTATATCAGCATTATGAACCAGTATACACCGATGCCGTTTGTGGAAAATATTCCCGAATTAAACCGGAAAGTTACCCACAGGGAATACGACAAAGCCGTGGATTATGCGATTGGTTTAGGCGTGGTAAACGGCTTTATTCAGGAGGGCGGTACGGCAAAGGAAAGCTTTATCCCCGAATTTTCGGGTGAGGGTCTGGAATAAAAACAGAAGTCTTAAAAATTTATAAAAATGCTTGAAACTGCCACAAAGATAGGGGATACTGTTAATTAAGAAGCTTTGTGGCAGAATAAGTGATGTGAGGATAAAGTATGCAGGATATGCAGTCAGAAAATGCAGTAATTGAATTAAACCGTGCACATTTGTGGCAGATTGCATTATTTTCATTAAATAATACGTCTACGAATCTGTATCTTGCCATGATGGGCTACGTGTCATATTATGCAAACGGAATTGCGGGGCTGTCTGTTGTGGTAATTTCTTTTATTCTGACCGGAATGAGAATCTTTGACGGTGTTACAGACCCGGTTATCGGTTATGTGATTGATAAAACCAACGGACGTTTCGGAAAGTTCCGTCCATTTATGATTTCAGGATATGTCCTGCTTGCGGGCAGTTCGCTGGTGCTGTTTTTTACGACTCATCTGGTGCCTGTGTTCTTTAGAATTCCGTATTTTATTGCCGTGTATTCTGTATACATTATCGGATATACGTTTCAGACGGCGGTTGTAAAGTCGGGGCAGTCTGTTATTACCAATGATGTGAAACAGCGCCCGATGATTACATTTTTTGATTCGACCTTTATTATGCTGGCACACGGACTGACGGCATTTTATGTGTCGGTCTACCTGATTCGCAAATACGGCAACTTCAACAGCCGTGCGCTTTTTGAGGAATTTGTGATTACCGTGGTTGTGCTTTCCGGTATCTGCACGGCACTGGCGGTTATTGGGATATGGGGCAAGGACAACAGCCGATATTTCCAGCTTGATAAGGAAAAGAAAAATAATATTCATTTCCGCGACTACTGGCAGATTATGAAACACAACAAGCCAATCCGTATGCTGGTCATTGCAGCGGCCTCCAATAAATTTGCATCCATGGTATACAGCAACTCCACGGTGCTTGTCATGCTGTTTGGCATTTTAATGAACAATTACCCGCTGGCGGGCATTATCGGTGTTATTGTGGGAATTCCTAATCTAGGCATTATTTATCTGGGTATCCGTTATGCGAAAAAAGTGGGGCAGAAAAAAGCAATGGTGGTATCCACATGGTTTGCCATTGCATTTCAGGCGGTCATGATGTATATGATGTTATTCACCGATCTGACAAAGGTTTCACTTGCGGAAATTAACGGGATTACCATAGCATTTTTACTGGTATTTGCTCTGTTAAACGGCGTAAAATCCATTACCAATAATATTGTTGTGCCGATGATTGCGGACTGCACGGATTATGAATACACGCTCAGCGGACATTTTGTTCCGGGCATTATGGGTGCGTTATTTTCTTTTATTGATAAATCCTTCTCTGCGCTTGGAACAGGCTTTGTGGGCATTGCACTTTCCATGACAGGTTATGCAAAAGTATTTCCGCAGGTCGGCGATGCGCTGACACCGCAGTTAAAATATATGACCGTGTTCTTTTACTGTGTTATACCGATTCTTGGCTGGTTTGTCACAATTTTTATTATGCGGTTTTACCGGCTGGATAAAAAGGCGATGAGCATATTGTATACAAAAAAGGGGCAGAAAGAGTAGAAATGAGGAGAGCTATGAACATAAAAAAAGGAAATCCGCTGCAAAAGGGGAGTACAAAACAAAAAGACGGCTATAATTTTGCGATTGCATCGGCGGCGGAAATAATTGATCTGCTGTTGTATGCGCCAAAAGCGGACGAGCCGGAGTACCGGATTGAACTGACAGAAGCCTATAAGACGGGCGATGTCTTTTCGGTGCATATCAGCGGCATTTATCTGGACAGGTATCTGTATTGCTATGAGGCGGACGGGAAGAAAATCATTGATCCGTATGCAAAGACGATTACAGGCTGTGAAGTTTTTGGCAAAGATGAAAACAAGCAGCATTTAAGCCGGGTATGTCTTTCAAAATATGACTGGGAAGACGATACGGCACCGGAAATACCGTATCATGACAGCGTTTTTTATAAATGCAGTGTCCGCGGACTGACCGCTTCAAAAACGTCAAAGGTGCGCCATAAGGGAACATTTTCGGGCGTGGTGGAAAAACTGCCGTATTTAAAAGAACTGGGCATTACGGCGGTGCTTTTTATGCCGCTGTATGAATTTGACGAAATCGGAAAGTTTCCGCAGCTTTATGACAACGGATACGGAAAATATGCATCCGGTCCGATAGCGGGCAGAATCAATTACTGGGGATATACCAAAGGATTTTATTTTGCGCCGAAGGCTTCGTTTGCGTGGACGGGACGAAAGAAAGCAGACTATACGGCAGAGATGAAGGACATGGTAAAAGCATTTCACAAAGAGGGCATGGAAGTTCTTATGGAAATGCATTTTCAGGACGAGCCGGTCGATTTTATTTTAGACTGCCTGCACTACTGGGTGACGGAATACCACATTGACGGAATACATCTGTTTGCCGGTGAGGCGGCGTTAAATGCAGCGGCAAGGGATGCACTGTTGGCAAAGACAAAGCTGATTACGGTATTCTGGAACGGTGAAAAAAAGCATTATAAAAACATGGCAAATTACAATGCCGGATTTATGAACGTGGCACGTAAATTTTTAAAGGGCGATGAAAACCAGCTTGGCGATTTTGTTAATGTCAGCCGCTATAATCCGGTGCAGAGTGCCAATATTAATTATATTACAAGCCATGACGGATTTACGCTGTTTGATCTAGTCAGCTACGACAGAAAGCACAACGAGGCAAACGGCGAAGGCAATGCGGACGGTGAAAATTTTAACAATAGCTGGAACTGCGGAACGGAAGGCCCTTCAAAGAAGAAAAAGATACAGCATCTGCGCCTGCGGCAGATGAAAAATGCACTGATGCTGGTGCTGTTATCGCAAGGCACACCGTTACTGCTTGCAGGCGATGAGTGCTGTAATTCACAGGCGGGCAATAACAATCCGTACTGCGTGGACAGCGAACTTTCGTGGGTCAGCTGGAACAGCCGCGGTATGGCGGCGGAAATGATAGCATTTGCAAAAGAACTGATTGCATTCAGAAAACAGTACAAGATTCTGCATATGCCAAAGCAGCTTTTATCCTATGACAGCTTATCGTGTGGGTATCCCGACATTTCCTGCCACGGCAGCAGTGCGTGGTATAATACCATGGAAAGCTACAACCGTCATATTGGCATGATGTATTACGGTCGGTATGCGTATATTGAGAATTTACGGCAGCAGGAAAATGCAGACGCGGATACATTTCTTTATATTGCATACAATATGCACTGGGAAGAACACGAACTGGCACTGCCAATCGGATATAACGAATGTGACTGGCAGGTGGCACTCTGCTCCGGTGATAAAGGAAGTGCCGTGCTTGGAAAAGATGGAAGAACCGTACATGTAAAGCCACGCTGTATCGCTGTTTTAACAGGGTTGAGGAAAAAGAAAGAAAATAACAAGAAAACAAATCGAAAAACAGGTGAAGAAAATGGACATTCATAATTTAGAACAGATTAAACAGGAATTTTCCGGCTTTCAGCAGGAGTTTGAAAACGGAAATAAGGAAAAGGCACTGGAAAAACTGCTGGAGCTTTTAGATGCGCTGGAAGAAGAGGATAACTCAAGAAGGGCGGCGCAGATTGATAAAGACGGAAATGTTACACTGTCATCGGAAATCCCGGCAGGAAAACCGGCGGCAGAAAAATCAGCAGAAGACGGAACAAGCAAAAGTCAGCCGCTTTATATGAGCTTAAATCACGTCATGGAGTATTATATTTTTGCGTATTACTTCCAGCCGGCTACAGAGGTGCGCTGTACCGACATACCGTATGGGGAATATTACCGCACATACGGACAGCTTGCACTTTCTATGCAGAAGTACAATGGGGCAAAAAAGGCATATGAGCGTGCGATTGCGTGGAATCCGGTCGATTTGGACGCCTATCTGGGACTGGCAGAGGTGTATAAGTATCAGAATCAGCGGGAAAAATATCTGACGGTTACAAGGCAGGCATACCGTTACTGCTGTACACGCGCAACCATGGCACGCTACTACCGCAATATGGCATTTTATTATCTGTCCGGTTATGAGCCGGAAACGGCGCGTGCATGCTACCAGTACAGCAACGTGTATTACCACACGGAAAATGCGGACAGCGAGTTAAAGTATATTTCCGAGGCAATTCAGCAGGAAACACCACAGACGGATATCCGTGCGATTCAGAAACTGTTTGACGAAAAACAGATTGAGCCGGGACCGGATTCCCAGACGATTGGCATTGTATATAAGGTCGGTGAAATTTTATTAAAGGACGGCGATTATAAGTTAGCAAAGGACTGCTATTCGATTGTCTATGATATTACGCAGGACGCGTCGGCGGAAAAACTGTTAAATGAGCTGGAAGCGGCGATAACAGGGACAGAAGAATAGGTGTAATGGGCGAATATCCGGTGCTATCGTATTTTGTGTGTTGAATATAATGATAAAACAACGGCAGAGCCGGAAAGCAAAAATGCAGAGTAGATTCTGCGCAAAATAAGTTAGGAAAGTATAGAGAGAAAATGATGAGTAAAATTGACAGTATTCTATTTGATTTGGACGGAACGCTCTGGAGTTCTGCAAAAGCCATCAGTGAAGCATGGGGACTGGTATTACAGAAGCATGAAGATATCGAAAAAAAAGAGGTAACAGAAGAAGAACTCTACAGCTGTATGGGACTTCCGATGTATGACATTGCGGCAAAGCTTTTTCCGTCGCTTTCAGAAGATGTCCGCAATCAATTAATGGACGAGCTGTGTGAATTTGAAAACGGCTATCTGGAAAAACGCGGCGGCGTTTTATTTAACGGACTGGAAGAAACACTGGCACAGTTACAAAAAAAATATAAGCTTTATATTGTAAGCAATTGTCAGGAAGGATATATCGAAGCATTTATCAAAGCACATCATATGGAAAAGTATTTTGAAGATACAGAGTGCTGGGGAAGAACCCGCCTGTCAAAGGGTGAGAGTAATAAGATACTGATAGCGCGTAATCATCTTAAAAATCCAATTTATGTCGGTGATACCGCGGGGGATTACCAGTCTGCCGTTGATGCGGGAATTCCGTTTGTTTATGCGGCATACGGCTTCGGTGAGGTACAGGATTGTGCTTATGAAATCCAGAGTATCCGGGAACTGCCGGAGGTGCTGGAACGGGTGCAGTAAAGTCATAGGTACCAACACGAATAGAAAGTATAAAATTAAAAAATAGCTAAATTCTTGAAAAAGAATTGACAGATGTGATAAATAGTGCTAGAATATTACCAGTTTAACAAATTAAAGAATTAAAGTCGATGAACAAAATAGTACTTTCAGAAGGTACACTACAGAGAGCCGGTGGCGGTGAGAACCGGTGTGGAGAGCTGGAACGAATGGGTTTGGGAGATGCATTGGTGAACATTTTATGGTTAAGTAAGTAGCTGATGACGTGACCTCACGTTACAGGGGCAGGATATTGCGCAGGCAGTATCAGGAATGAGTCAGATAACAGGTGGCATATCCGGTTTCGGGTATGCTTTTTTTATTTTATCGGAAATGACAGCATTTCTATAATATAAAAATAAAAGCCAGACTATCCGTGACTTTTATTTTCCTATATTTGTAACAGGGAAAATGAAAACACAGAATCCGGTATCTGAGAAAACAGGGTGGCACCACGATAATTCGTCCCTTATGCAGTGATAATAGCTGCATAAGGGATTTTTTTATGGAGGAATGGCGATGAAAAGACGGTTAAAAGCATATAAAAAGACAGTCAGCATCGTAGATGAATCTACGATAGCACTGTATGAAAGCCTTGGCAGAGAAAAGAAAGGCTTTCTTATGGAAAGTAATGACAAGGAAAACGGAAGATACACCTTTATGGGTGTTGAGCCGGAAGCACTGATTCAGTCAGACGGTGAATCTCTGGTAATTACAAAGGCAGACGGCACAAAGGAAGTGCGCAGGGGCAACCCGCTGGAGCGGTTAAAAGAATATTACAGTGAATTTGAAATTGTAAAAGAAGACGGTGAACTTGAATTTACAGGTGGACTGGTCGGCAGTCTGGGATATGATTTTATCCGCTATACCGAGGATTTACCGGACGACAATGAAGATGAAATCGGAATTGAAACCATTCAGCTTATGCTGGCTTCAAAGTTTCTGGCAATCGACCATGTAGCAGAAACCTTTACAGCGGTAATACTGGAAGAAGACAGCCCGGAAGGCAAGAAACGCGCAGAACAGGAAGCCAAAGAGCTGATTGCGCGGGCAAGAAAAAATCCAAAGGCGGCAGAGAAAAAACACGTCCATGACGGCATTATCGTGAAAAAATCCGATACCTGTGAGCAGTACAGCAGGAAAGTTGAAAAAATCAAACAGTACATCAAAGAGGGACACATTTTCCAGACGGTGCTTTCACAGCGCTGGACGATTCAGACCAAACAGGACGGTTTTGAACTGTATAAGGAACTGCGGGAATTAAATCCGTCACCGTATCTGTATTATTACAATTTCGGTGATTTTGAAATTATCGGAAGTTCGCCGGAAATGATTGTCAAGCAGACAGATAACAGAGTTTATACCTGTCCGATTGCGGGTACAAGAAAGCGCGGAAAGACACCGCAGGAAGATACGGCATTGGAACAGGAACTGCTCGCAGATGAAAAAGAGCGTGCAGAACACGTTATGCTGGTCGACCTTGCAAGAAATGACATGGGAAGAATTGCACAAATCGGTTCGGTAAAGGTGTCCGAATTTATGAGAATCCAGCGGTATTCCCACGTTATGCACATCGTTTCACTGGTAGAGGGAAGAAAAAAAGGTGAGTATCATCCACTGGATTTGGTATCCTCATTTCTTCCGGCAGGCACCTTAAGCGGTGCACCGAAAATCAGGGCAATGGAAATTATTGACGAACTGGAAACGGTCAGACGCGGATTATACGGCGGCGCAACCGGTTATCTGGATTTTGGCGGCAACATGAATTTCTGCATTACAATCCGTACCATGATAAAAAAAGGTGAAAAAGTCTATTTACAGGCAGGTGCGGGAATTGTGGCGGATTCTGTTCCTGAAAATGAATATCAGGAGTGCTGTAATAAGGTCATGGCACTGGCAAAGACACTGGTCGAGGAGGAAAAGTTATGATATTACTGATAGATAACTATGATTCGTTTACATATAACTTGTATCAGTTTATCGGTACATTTAACAATGATATAAAGGTCGTCAGAAACGATAAAATTACAATAGAAGAAATAGAAGACTTAAATCCTGAATCCATTGTGATTTCGCCGGGACCGAAAAGTCCAAAGGAGGCAGGTATCTGTCTGGAGACCATCCGCCATTTTGCGGGAAAGAAGCCGATGCTTGGAATCTGTCTGGGACATCAGTGTATCGGAGAAGCATTTGGCGCAACGGTTTCTTATGCAAAGAAAATCTGTCATGGAAAACAGTCGCTGATAGAACATGATACAGACGGCATTTTTGAAGGCATTAACGAACCAGTCAAAGTTGCACGCTATCATTCACTTGCAGTCATAGAGGACACCCTGCCGGACTGCTTACAGGTGACGGCAAGAACGCAGGACGGAGAAATCATGGCAATGAAGCACCGGGAATATCCGATTGTGGGATTGCAGTTTCATCCGGAATCCATTTATACAGAGCACGGAAAGAGAATGATAGAAAATTTTGTAAACAACATAGGAGATGGGCAAAAATGCCTGCGGAATGGGGATTAATATGATTCTTGATGTAATTGTTGAAGATAAGAAAAAACGGCTGGTTGAACATAAGGCGGCAGTCAGCGAAGAAGAAATGAAACAGAAAGCATTGCAGAGTACACGTAAAAGTGTGGGATTTGCAAAGGCATTAAAAAAAGACGGCCTTTCTGTTATCGGTGAGTTTAAAAAGGCATCGCCAAGCCACGGGGCAATGGATATCAAGGTGGATTTAAAGGAGCGGATTTTGCAGTATAACGATTCGGTTGATGCGATTTCCTGCCTGACCGAGGAAGACCATTTTTACGGTAGTACGGCGTATCTGGAACAAATCCGGAAAATGACAAATCTGCCGGTTATCCGCAAGGATTTTATTATTGAAGAATATCAGGTCTATGAAGCAAAGGTTATCGGCGCAGATGCGATTCTTTTAATTGCCGCGATTTTAGATGATGAAACCTTTAAACGACTGTATGACCTTGCTTACAGCCTTGGGCTGGACGTATTGTGTGAGGTTCATGACGAAGCAGAATTGCAGAGAATGCTGGTGTTAGATGTTGAAATCATCGGAATCAACAACCGCAATTTAAAGACCTTTGAAGTGACCATGGATACGACAAAGAAGCTGTCAGCCATGCTTCCGAAAGACTTCAAGGAACGCGGTAAAGTGCTGGTATCCGAAAGCGGTGTCAGCACGGACGGAGATATTTCAGCATTAAAACAGAGCCATGCAGATGCATTTTTAATTGGCACGGCGCTTATGGAATCAGACAATCCGGGGGCGCTTACAAAGCACTGGAAGGAAGTTTATGCAAATGGGTAAGACAAAGGTAAAGGTCTGTGGGCTGACGCGGAAAGAAGAGGCAGAAATGCTTGCGGACTGCCGGGTGGAATTTGCGGGCATGGTATTGTTTTTCCCAAAAAGCAAACGCAATGTCACCTTACAGCAGGCAGAAAAAATCCTTGCGGCACTCAAAAAATACGGTGTATCAAAGAGCGTTGCCGTGACGGTGTCCCCGACAAAGGAACAGGTAGAACAGATTATGCGGCTGGGATTTGATTACATACAGATTCACGGAACATTGTTCGATGAGGTACACGATGTGCTGAGGATTCCGGTAATCCGTGCAGTCAACGTGGCAGGAGAAACGGCGGAAGATAAGGAAAGTATCCGGCGGCAGTTAGAAAGCGTTCTGGCAGATGAAAAAACGGCGGGCATATTATTTGACGGCAGTTCGCCGGGCGCAGGAAAAACATTTGACTGGAATTTGTTAAAAAATATACAAAAAACGGATAAGCTGCTGTTTCTGGCAGGCGGCTTAACACCTGAAAATGCCGCGCAGGCGGTAAAAACCGTAGCACCGGACGTTGTTGATGTCAGCTCCGGTGTGGAAAAAGACGTTTCGCCGTGTGCGGCATTTGCGGGAAAAGATGCAGAAAAAATCACAAAATTTGTAGAAAATGTAAGGTTATAAGACATGATTACCTGGAATCCTGAGTAATCATGCGGGCAGAAGGAGGATAAAATGAGTAACACATATTATGGAGAATTTGGCGGACAGTTTGTATCGGAATCACTGATGAACACACTGGCCGAACTGGAAAAAGCATTTGATGAGGCGATTAAAGACCCGAAATTTATTGCGGATTATAATTACTATTTAAAAGAGTATGTCGGCAGGGAAACACCGCTTTATTTTGCGGAGCGTCTTTCTGAAAAGTACGGCACAAAAATTTATTTAAAGAGAGAAGATTTAAATCATACCGGCGCGCATAAGATTAATAATGTCATCGGACAGATTCTTCTGGCAAAGCGCATGGGAAAGACAAAGGTTATCGCCGAAACCGGCGCAGGACAGCACGGTGTTGCAACAGCAACCGGCGCAGCTTTATTTAACATGGAATGTACTGTATATATGGGTGCGGAAGATATTGAAAGACAGCGTTTAAATGTATTCCGTATGGAGATGCTCGGTGCAAAGGTATGCCCGGTTACAACCGGAAGTTCAACTTTAAAAGATGCAACCAATGAAGCTATCCGTACATGGGCAGAGCGTGCAGAGGATACATTCTATATTATCGGTTCAGCCGTAGGACCGCATCCGTATCCGAAGATGGTAAAAGAATTCCAGAAGATTATCAGTGTAGAAGCTAAAAAGCAGATTCTTGAAAAAGAAGGCAGACTGCCGGATGTGGTAACAGCCTGTGTCGGCGGCGGTTCTAATTCAATTGGTATGTTTGCCGATTTCATTGATGAACCGTCTGTACGTCTTGTCGGTGTGGAAGCAGGTGGATTAGGTGTTGAAACCGGAAAGCACGCAAGTGCAATGGCACTGGGAAAGGTCGGTGTGTTACACGGCATGAAGACTTATCTGTTACAGGATGATAACGGTAATATTGAACTGGCTCATTCTATTTCTGCCGGACTGGATTATCCGGGTGTCGGACCGGAACACGCTTATCTGCGTGATACAGGCAGGGCAGAATATGTGTCTGTGACGGATACGGAAGCAATGGAAGCACTGCTGGAGCTTTGTAAGCTTGAAGGAATTATTCCGGCAATTGAAAGCGCACACGCACTTGCTTATACTTTTAAGATGGCAAAGAATATGAAAAAAGATGACATCATTGTAGTCTGCCTGTCAGGCCGTGGTGATAAAGATGTCCATACAGTAGAAAAGTATTTAAATGGAGAGGAGACTAACAAATAATGAATCGCATTGAAAAAAGATTAGAAGAATTAAAGCAGGAAAATAAAAAAGCATTTATTACATATACAACGGCAGGACTGCCGGATTTACAGACCACGGCAAAACTGATTTTTGCACAGGAAGAAGCGGGTGCGGATATTTTAGAAATCGGCGTGCCGTTTTCAGACCCGGTAGCAGACGGCCCGGTGATTCAGAATGCCTCTTATCAGGCAATCCAGAAAGGCACAACGCTTACAAAGATTTTTGATATGGTTGAGGGTGTCCGCAAAGAAAAATGTGAGGTTCCAATTGTGTTCATGATGTATTATAATACAGTATATCATTATGGACTGGATGCATTTGCGGCACGCTGTATCGAGTGTGGTGTCGATGGACTGATTATTCCGGATTTACCTTTTGAAGAACAGGGCGAATTAAAGACAGTACTTGCAAAGAATGAAGCTTCACCGATTCTGATCCAGCTGGTTTCACCGGTTTCAAAGCAGCGTGTGCCAATGCTTCTTGAAAATGCAAGGGGCTTTGTATACTGCGTATCCCAGATGGGTGTTACCGGCAAAGGTGCCAATTTCCATAAGGATATCAGAGAATATCTGGCAGCAGTAAAACAGACCAGTGCAATTCCGGTGATGGTCGGTTTCGGAATCCGCACGGCAAAAGATATTGAACCGTTTGAAGATATTGTGGACGGCGCAATCGTTGGCTCTAACCTGCTGCGGATTTTAGAAGAAAGCAATTATTCCGTGGATGCAGTCAAAGAATATGTATCCGGATTTAAAAAGGAATTAAATGAAAACAAATAAGCGGGGGTGAACAGCAGTGGTACCGGTTCTTGCCAAAAATGCAGTGCGGATAAAATGTAATTTCCAGAATGCAGGCATGACGGGAAATTATGAATGTGCCTATGCGCTGGGTATTTTAAATGCCCAGCTGGGGCTTCCCGAAATAACAGAATATGAAGATATTGCCGCATTAAAAGAACAGCTTTTGGAAAAAGCCGCAGATTATAAAACGGAAGATGCAGGCTTAAAGCAGATGGTGCATCTTTTAAAAGAATATGAAGCAGCGCCTGTGGCAGACGAACAGATGCGGGAACTTTTTACTATGGGATTTCATGATAAGAATTTATAAATTTTAGCTGATTTATTATGAAAAATGCCAAAAATTCGGATACCTGTTGACTTATTCTTTCGAATAGAGTATATTTTGTAAGTGAATTAAAATATATGAAATTATTAGTAAATGAAAGTTAAAGGTGGATGTTAAACTATGACACAGACAGTAGAAGTAGCAGACATTGAAAAGACACATAAGAATGCAATCGCTGAGCTTGTGCAGACAGCCTGCAAATTTGAAAGCCATATTGAGATTGAAAGCGAAGGAAAAAATATCAACGCAAAGAGTCTTATGGGGATTATGGCATTTGGCTTGAAAAAGGGAATGGAAGTAAGCATTTCCGCAAAAGGAACAGATGAAAAGGCAGCAGTAGACTGTATCAGCCAGTTCTTAACAAGCAATGCAGAATGTGCAATGTAATGTAAATGTGTGATCAAATGTGAGGAGGTCCGTTTTATGAGAGGAAAAGGAAAATCAGGAGCTACAACAGCAGCAAAAGAAAATGCAGTAAATACAGTTGCAAAGAAGGCAGAATCAACTATTGAAGCAGTGGCTGAAAAGGCAAAAGAAGCTGTAAAGAAAGTAGAAGTTAAAGAAGAAACTGTTAAAGAAACACTTGCAGAAACAAAAGCTGAGGTAAAGGCAGAAATGAAAGCAGTAGAAAAAGCAGCAGAGCCTGCAACAGCAGTAACAGCAGCAGAAGCTGCACCTGCAAAGAAGACGGCGGCAAGAAAGACAGCTGCGAAAAAGACAGAAACAAAGCCTGCTGAAAAGAAAGCAGCTGCAGTTAAGAAAACTGTGAAAAAAGCAGTAACAAGAAAGACAGCTGCAAAGAGTGAACCGTCTACGGAAGTATTTATCCAGTATCATGGTAAGCAGATTGATGAAAAGGCATTACTTGAAAGAGTTATGCAGGACTGCGGTGAGGATAAGATTTCAGTGGAAGATTTAAAGCTTTATGTAAAGCCGGAAGATAACGCTTGCTATTATGTTGCAAACGGTAATGTGGCAGGTAAAGTAGATTTATACTAAAATTACTTTATATAGTCAGAACAGAGCTGTTGCGCGAAAACGTTGATTTTCGTGTGGCAGCTTTTTATTTCAATCAGATAAAGGAGAGAGGATGTATGTTTGAAGTTGGCGACAGAGTATTTTACGGTGTTGTGGGCGTGTGTGAAGTAGAAGACATTGCAGCACCGCCGATTAAAGGTATTGACGGAAAGTATTATTATTTACAGCCGGTTTATGATGATAAAGGCATCATCTACTCTCCTGTGGACAGTAAGAAAGTGTCTATGCGGACTATTATCACAAAAGAGGAGGCACAGACATTTTTAGAGCGTGCCAGAAACTGTAAAAGTGATGAACTGCTTAATCAGAAGATTACACCGAACCAGTATGATGAAATGGTAAAATCCCAGGATACGGAAAAGCTGATGCACCTGGTACGTTTTTTATATGATATTAAAAATGAACGTGCAAAGGAGCTGCGCAAAATGAAGTCGGCAGACAGCAGAATGTTAGTAACGGCAAGAAAACTGCTCTACGGTGAACTGGCTGTTGCACTGGGAAAAGATTATAGTGAAATGTCAGATTTACTTGATCAATATCTTGGACAGAATTAATAAATCCGTACAATAAAAATGTTGCAAAAAATATAGAAATAACCGCATACAGTTTTTCATAGATATAAATCAGACAGGATTGATTATCGCAGAACTGAATAAATTCAGTTCGCGATTTCTCCGGCATTAGAATGCCTGCGGAATGGGGATTGGTATGAAGAAAAAACTGATGCGGCGTTTTTGTATTTGGGGCGTATATTGTCTGTGTGTCCTGCTGATGCTGATTGTCAGCGGTGTAGGCGGCAAGGCAGAGCAGACGGCGGCGATTTCTGCAAATGACTGTTATGAGAACAGGATTGCAATTACATTTGACGATGGACCGGGTAAAGGCACAACGGAAAAGTTATTAGACGGACTAAAGGAACGTGGCGTAAAAGCGACGTTTTTTTTAGTTGGTGAAAAAATTGAAGACAACCGTGAACTGGTGGCGAGAATGTATGCGGAGGGGCATCTGATTGGCAATCATACATTTACCCATGTACAGCTTAGTAAGGTGGACGGAAAGCAGGCGCTGGAGGAAATTGTGAAGACCAATACACTGATTGAAGAAATTACAGGCGAACCTGTCCGGTATATCCGTCCGCCATACGGTTCGTATTCCAACAGTCTTTTAATGCAGATTAATATGACACCGGTTTTGTGGAGCGTAGACCCCGAAGACTGGAATACGGATAATACAGGGCAGGTTGTAAAGTCTGTTGTCGCAAATGTAAAATGCGGTGATATTATTTTACTGCATGATATTTATGATTCATCGGTGGCGGCGGCGTTGGAAATTGTGGACGAATTAAAAGCGAAGGGATTCATTTTTGTTACCGTGGATCAATTACTGCTTGATTAATTGTACGAAAGCGTGTACACTGGGGTTGAATTTGAGAGGAAGATTGAAGGAAGATAAGAAAATGAGAGAATAAGAAAATGAGAAACGGAGGGATTACGATGAAGTGGGGTATTATGGCAACAGGCAGTATTGCACAGAAATTTGCGTCAACCGTGAATCGTATGACAGACGAAGGAGAAATCTTACAGGCAGTGGCTTCCAGAACAAAGGAATCTGCAGAAAATTTTGCAAGACAGCACCGGATTCCGGAGGTATTTGATTCATACAAGGCTATGGCGGAGTCCGACAGTGTCGATGTGATCTACATTGCAACACCCAACAATATGCATTATGAAAATGTAAAAATGTGTCTTCTGGCAGGAAAACACGTTCTTTGCGAAAAGCCGTTTACAACCAGTGTGGCACAGGCACAGGAACTCTATGCGCTGGCAGAGGAAAAAGGTCTGTTTTTAATGGAAGGTTTCTGGATTCGTTTTCTTCCGGTTTTACAGAAAATGCAGGAACTCATCAAGGAGGGAAAGTTAGGAGAAATCCGCTATATCCGTTCCGAATATGGATTTGTTGCAAAAGGGGACAGAAAAGTGCGCAAGTTTAATCCGCAGCTTGGCGGTGGCGCCTTGTTAGATATCGGTATCTATAACCTTGGTTTTTTAAATATGATTATGGGAAAGAATCCCGATTCATTTACCAGCGACGTCCATATGACAGACGTTGGCACAGATGATTTCAGCGTGATTCATCTGCATTATTCGCAGGAGAATGGACAGGGAGCAGAAGCGGTTGCCACAACGGCAATCGGGCTGGATATCCAGCGGAAAGCCGCAGTTATCGGTACAAAGGGCAGTATTTATCTGGATGATTTTCAAAAGGCGGAAACAATGACGGTTTCTTTATCGGACGGAGAAGAATATGAAATTGAAATTCCGTTTGAAATCAACGGCTTTGAGTACCAGATAAGAGAAGCTTCCAACTGTATCAGAGAGGGCAGAACCCACAGCGGTATCTACACCCCGCAGATGTCCTTGCAGACGTTGTCATTGATTGATGATATCCGTGCAGGCTGGAATATGAAATTTCCATTTGAAAAATAAAATACAGTAAAAATAAAATATAAATTAAATATAGCAAAATAAAATATAGTAAAAGCCTGAAATCACAGGGGTTATGTTATGTATGCGGAGTTGGCATACATGGCGGCACGGGTGGTTTCAGGCTTTTATTTTAGCATTTTACCGGAAATGAAAATGGCATTTTATCAGAAGTAAAAATTTGTCGGACAGATTAAGATAGAATATCTGCATTTACATCATCCGGTACAGACTGTAGTATAAAGTGATTTTTATTTGTAGTAAGCAGTCCCTGCTTTTGCAGGCGCGACAGCTCCGCGGACATGGCGGCACGTTCCACGCACAGATAGTCGGCAAGCTGCTGGCGGTCATAAGGAATATCAAAGGAAAGACTGCCCTGCCGCTGGGCTTCGGCAGACAGGTAGGAAAGCAGTTTTTCTTTTGTTGTGCGCTTGCTCATATGTGTGATTTTCTCATTAAACAGTAAAAGCTTTTTGGCAAGAACAGAAATCAGGTTCTGGATTAAATGTGTGTGATGTTCGCAGGCAGACGGGCAGACCCCTAAAATGCGGTGAATATCTAAGTACAGCAGGGAACAGTCTTTCGTTACTACGACACTGATATTTAATGCAGTACCGTTGGAAGCGGCAAAGGGTTCGGCAAAGGTCTGTCCCGGAAGAATCTGCGCCATGATATTTCTGTGTCCCCATACATCTTCCTGAATTACAATCGCACTTCCCGATAACAGCAGTCCCATAGTTGATGTCGTATCTCCGGCACGTAAAAGGTAGCTGTCTTTTTCTTTATCGCTTACAAAAGCCCCCATACAGTGTAATACAGATAATATTTCTGAATCGGACATGCCCGAAAAAATAGAAGCTGTCCTAAGAATTGGTAAAAATTGTTCTAAATTGTCAGTAGTGTTCATATGAATCTCCATTTCTGAGCGACTTGTTGCTAATTTCCATTCCGTAGGTGATAATTTCAAAGGTAATTGATTGTTGTCAAAGTAAATTTTTTATATTATTTTTACTTTGTTTGAAATCAAACATACTTGTTTGAATTATTATAATAAAATCATCACAGAAACGCAAGAGCGGCTGTGCAATAAAAATAGTATAGCCGTTCATCAACAATAAAAACATTCAGAAAGGATTGTTGAAATGAAAAGAAGAATTATCACGATAGATGAAGAAAAATGTAACGGATGTGGTGCCTGTGCCAATGCGTGCCACGAAGGTGCAATCGGAATGGTAAACGGTAAGGCAAAACTGATGCGTGACGATTACTGTGACGGACTGGGTGATTGTCTTCCTGCCTGTCCGACAGGGGCAATTACATTTGTAGAACGCGAAGCGGCGGCTTATGATGAGCAGGCAGTTCTGGAAAATAAAAGAAAGAAAATGCAGGCACAGGGTCAGTCTGGCACACAGATGCCACTTCATGCAGGCTGTCCGGGTACGCAGATGCGCCGTATGCACCATGCGGAAAATAACAGTGCGGCAGGACAAGGCAGTATAGCTGGGCTGAATAATATCGCGGGTCAAAACGGTGTAGTGGGAATGAATAATATCGCAGGTCAAAGTAGTGGTACAGAACCGGCAAATGCAGCATCGTTTTCGCCGGTGTCACAGCTTTCACAGTGGCCGGTTCAGATTAAACTGGTGCCGGTAAATGCACCGTATTTTGACGGCGCAAAGCTGCTGATTGCGGCAGACTGTACGGCATATGCTTATGCAGGCTTCCATGAAAAATTTATCAAAAATCATATCACGCTGATTGGTTGTCCGAAGCTTGATGATGTTGACTATTCGGAGAAACTAACACAGATTATTGCCAATAACAATATCAAGAGCATTACGATTGTCCGCATGGAAGTGCCTTGCTGTGGCGGCATTGAATACGCTGTGAAAAAGGCCATTCAGGACAGCGGAAAGTTCCTGCCATGGCAGTGCTATACGATTTCGATTGACGGAAATATTATTGATGAATAAGAATTGCGGAATGGAGAGTAATAATGGAAAATAAAATGTTTTGTTATCAGTGCGAACAGACGGCAGGGTGTACAGGCTGTACACAGTCAGGTGTCTGCGGAAAATCAGCAGATACAGCCAGATTACAGGATGAGCTGACCGGTGCGTTAATCGGTCTTGCGCGTGCAACGGAGAGTAATCCGGCAACACAAAATACTTATCAGACAATTATCGAAGGACTTTTTACAACAATTACCAATGTAAGTTTTGACGATGAAGCCATTATCAGACAGATTGAAAAGACCCATGCGGCAAAGGAAGAACTGGTACCGGGCTGCGGAAGCTGTGGCGCGCCTTGCGGCAAGACAGAAGATTATGATATGCAGCAGCTTTGGAATGACAATGAAGACATTCGTTCTTTGAAATCGCTGATTTTATTCGGACTGCGCGGCATGGCGGCATATGCTTATCATGCACAGATGCTTGGATATCAAGATGATGAAGTCAATGACTTTTTCTGTGAAGGGCTGTTTAAAGTCGGTTATGAAAATACAATGGAAGAACTGCTCCCAACCGTATTAAAGGTCGGAGAAATCAATTTAAAATGTATGGCACTACTTGATAAAGCCAATACAGAAAGCTATGGAACACCGACACCGGCAGTTGTGCCGCTGACCGTGGAAAAAGGTCCGTTTATCGTTGTTACAGGCCATGATTTAAAAGACCTTGAACTGCTGTTAGAGCAGACAAAGGATAAGGGCATTAATATTTACACACATGGAGAAATGCTTCCGGCACATGCTTATCCAAAGCTGAAAAAGTATCCGCATTTAAAAGGAAACTTCGGTACGGCATGGCAGAACCAGCAGAAGGAATTTGCAAATCTTCCGGCGCCGGTTTTATTTACAACAAACTGTCTGATGCCGCCAAAGGCAAGCTACGCAGACCGCGTATTTACAACGGAAGTGGTGGCATTCCCGGATACCGTTCATATCGGGGAAGACAAGGACTTCACACCGGTTATTGAAAAGGCACTGGAGCTTGGCGGATTTGCGGAAGATACGGAGTTTACCGGAATCAATGGAGGAAATAAGGTGCAGACCGGTTTCGGACACGGCACGATTTTATCTGTAGCGGATAATGTTGTGGAAGCCGTAAAGGCGGGCGATATCAGCCATTTCTTTTTAGTAGCGGGCTGTGACGGCGCAAGACCGGGCAGAAATTATTATACGGAATTTGTAAAACAGACCCCGAAGGACAGCATTATTTTAACACTTGCCTGCGGCAAGTACCGTTTTAATGACCTTGACCTCGGAGAAATCGGCGGACTGCCAAGAATTATGGATATGGGACAGTGTAATGATGCGTATGGTGCAATTCAGGTGGCAGTAGCCCTCGCGGATGCGTTTGGGTGTGGGGTCAATGACTTACCGTTATCTTTCGTACTGTCATGGTACGAGCAAAAAGCGGTCTGCATTTTACTGACACTTCTGCACTTAGGCATTAAAAATATCCGTTTGGGTCCGTCTTTACCGGCGTTCCTCTCACCGAATATTTTAAATTTCCTTGTAGAAAATTATGGCATTGCGCCGATTACAACACCGGAGGAAGATTTAAAGGCACTGCTGGGAAAATAGAGGCTGTTGTACAGGATATAAAAATTAAGATACTGTTTAGTTAGATAACACTGCCTGAAAATGGTGGCTGGATAATAAAATGAAATGATAAGGCATCGGACAGACTGCATGAGGGCAGGACTGGACGGTGCCTTGTTTTGCTGTATGAACAAATTTGGCAAATGACAGGGAGGGGAGGATAAATTGCGGTTTGGGAAAGGATTTGATATAATAAAAATAATTGTAAATAGCAGAATTATATGGAATTAGGAGAATGATATGGATTATGCCGTTTTGAGTAAAGACAAAGACTTTATAATTTTTAAATATGGAAACCGGATTATACGGTTTAAAGCACCATATTCATTAGAATATTTTACAGCGGTAAAAGAATGGGAAGACGGGTATCTGGTTGTGCTGGCGAAATATGCACATAATAGCGAAAGCGAAGAAGAATATATCGACCTTGTTCCGATATTGGAAAATCTTTATATTTCACCACAGGAATTTTTAAAGCCGATTAAGGAGGTAAAGCTAGAAAATGATTAATATTAAAGAAATTGCAGATGAAGCGGATTTGATTGTAAATGGATATGCATTTAAAAAATGTGACTTGGGTTATCGGGTTTTGAATTTGGATTGTCCGGAACATGCGATTGTGATTTCACAAGAAGGCGAAACGCTAGAAACAACAATGGATGATATAGAAATTCAAATTGTAAAGGATTATTTTGTGAAAAATAAAAAATATATGGAGGAGGATTAATGCCAAAATATTACGAATTTAAAGTCGCAGGATATTATTTGTATTTTACATCATTTTGTACGGTAGAATGTATGCATGTTCATGCAAGCGACAGAAAATTAACAGAATCAGGTTCGGCAAAATTTTTTGTAAAAGATAATGGTGACACGGTTTTGCAGAACCGAGGAGTGCTTAATGATAGAGAAATATTGAAAATACAGCAATTTATTAAGGATAATTATAAAGATATGTATATTCGTTGGGCAAAGTATAGTAATAATGGGTTTTATGAAAAATAAGATTCAATATGGACAGCGTAGAAAAGAGGGGATAAGATGTCGAAGTTTATCAGAAAATATGATTACCAACAGATTACTATTGAAGATATAAATGAAATTTATGAGATAGCAAATGACTATAATGTTTTTTATAAGTTGCCGCGGCATGGACGAGGAGATATAAATGATAGACGTACATATTTACAGGCATTTTATCGGGGACAAAGTGATGCGTTTTGGAATATAGTACCTAGCATATGTAGAAATAAAAATATTGATGAAAGTATATCTGCAAGAGGAAGTTTATTATTTGAGGAAATGGCATATAAGCAACATTATATTGAACCAACGAGATTAATTGATTTTACTACAGATTTAGATGTTGCTATGTATTTTGCCTGTTGTGATAATATGAATAAAGATGCTGCGATATTTATATGGTCATATTCACCATATGATTCAGAATGGATTAGGACAACGATTCAGTGTGAACTGGTTAATATATGTAGAGATAGAATTAGCGTCAGTGAATTTGCAGAAGAACTTTTAGATAAATATTCGGAGTTGAAAGATAAATACAACTGTATTCGGGATTTTTGTGCTGAATTAGTATCGTTTTTAGAACATGGATTTATGATAACTCCGTCTCAGAATCCGCGAGAACGCAATTTGAGAATACAGAGACAAAAAGGTTGTTTATATGTGTGTGGAGTAAAATTTGAAACTCCGATTAATGAAATGCGAACAAGTTTTAATGCTGGAAATAATATATTTTGTCCACATGATGTAGTTGTACCTAAAGAATTAGATAAAGGCCATTTTTTAGTGAAGATTATTATTCCTTTTCATTTGAAAAATGAAATAATGATGCAACTTGAAAAAAAGGGGATTACAGAAAAATTTTTATTTCCGGACTAATATTTATGGCAAAAATAATTCTTGAAAGATAGTGGTTAATAATGAAAAAATTAGATGAAACAGCATTTACAGAAAGAGAATTAAAGATATTTAAGGAAATACAAGAATATGCAAAGAAATATCAGACGAAAAAAGTTGTATTATTCGGTTCAAGGGCGAGAAGAACCAATCGTGAAAAGAGCGACATAGATTTGGCGGTATATGGCTGTTCTGATGTTACGGAGTTTTATTTTGATATTGAGGAGGAGGTCAATACATTATTAATGTTTGATGTTATTGACATGGACAGGAAAAATATATCGAAAGATTTGTTGCAGGAAATAGAAAGGGACGGGGTTATTATTTATGAAGAAGTTTGAAACTATAGAAAGGACAGTTTTATGGGGAAAGAATTACAAATAAGAAATAGTACAGTTGATTTTCTTGTATTTACCCGTGATGCAGGAGAAGACGGAATAGAGGTCAGAGTACAGAATCATGATGTATGGCTGACACAAAAAGCTATATCGCAGCTTTTTGATGTAGACAGAAGTGTTGTTACGAAGCATTTAAAGAATGTTTTTGAAGAAAAAGAATTGGATGAAAATTCAGTTTGTGCAAAATTTGCACAAACTGCTGACGATGGGAAAATATACCAATACAAGTTTTATTCTTTGGCAGCTATTATTGCAGTTGGATATCGTATTAATTCTGAACGGGCTGTTCAGTTTAGAACATGGGCAACAAAGGTACTTGAAACATTTACAAAGCAGGGATATGTGCTGGATAAAAGCAGATTGATTAACGGACAGATTTTTGATGAGGATTACTTTGAACATCTTATTGCTGAAATTCAGGAAATCAGGGCAAGTGAAAGAAGATTTTATCAGAAAATTACAGATATTTATGCAACAGCGGTTGATTATGATAAAAACTCGCAGGTGACTAGAGAATTTTATGCAACAGTCCAAAATAAAATGCATTATGCTGTTCATGGCAATACGGCGGCAGAGGTGATAGTTGCCAGGGCAAACCACAATAAAGAACATATGGGACTTACATCATGGAAAAATGCGCCAGACGGAAAAATCGTGAAGACGGACGTAACGGTTGCCAAAAACTATTTGCAAAAAGAAGAACTTGCAGAATTAAATGAGATTGTAACAATGTATCTTGATTATGCAACCAGACAGGCAAGAAGACATATTCCGATGACAATGGAAGATTGGAAGACAAAGCTTGATGCGTTTTTAAGATTTAATGATGCAGAAGTATTGCAGGATAAAGGAAAAGTAACTGCCGCGATAGCAAAAGAGTTTGCAGAAAGTGAATTTGAAAAATACAGGGTAATACAGGATTCTCTTTATGAAAGCGATTTTGATAAATTGATGAAAAATATGGAAAGTTAGATAAAACAAAAATAGAATTGAGGAAAGGATACCCCATGACCACCACCCACTACATTCCAGACACCACCCCACCCATTCCCTACACAATCATCCACTCCGCCCGCAGGACACTGGGGCTTGAGGTGCGGGACGGGAAAGTGACGGTGCGTGTGCCGAACCGACTGCCGGAGCGGGAAGCCGAGCGTTTTGTGGCAAAGCACACGGACTGGATTATAAAAAAGCTGTCCGAAGATAAGCAGCGACAGCAACAAAAGACGGCGTACCGGATTCCGGCACCGCAGGAACTGACCCAAAGCCAGATAGAACAGATGAAGCTGGAATTTGAAACAAAGACAAAAAAATATGCGGCGCAGATGAATGTCACCTATGGAAGAATTACGATTCGCAACCAACAGACCCGCTGGGGAAGCTGTAGCAGTAAGGGCAATTTGAATTTCAATTACAGGCTCTTTTTTCTGCCTGAGGAACTGCGGGATTATGTTATTGTGCATGAACTGGCGCATAGGCGGCAGATGAATCATTCTAAGTTATTCTGGGCAGAGGTGGAAAAGGTTCTGCCGGATTATAAAGTGCGCAGGCAGGCTTTAAAGCGGATTGTAATCTGAGCAATAGAAAACAAATAATTTTATTTTTTCCCCGATTTGCTTGCATTTTTTTAAACTTCATATTATGATAGAAAGCAATGAGATAAATGCGAGGAAAAAGAGGAGTAGACAGGCTTCTGCCGCAAGAGAGAACCATTCACGGGCTGGAAGGTGGTTTCGGATCAGAACTGTTGAAGGTAGCTTTGGAGCAGCACAGCTGAACACAGACGGCACAAGCGGCATGGTCTGGAAGTAGGTAGTGACGTATCCTGCGTTAAAGGAGAATGAGGATTATGCGTTTCTTCTATATAATAGTAGGTGTTATATCAGAAACAGCCGCATGATTGAACAAAGGTGGTACCGCGTTATATACGCCCTTTGCAGCAACGAAAGACGCTGTAAAGGGCGTTTTTTGTAAAAAGTTACAAAGAAAGGATTTTAACCCATGAGCAAAGAATTAGAGAAGAATTACAATCCTTCCGAAATTGAGGAAAGACTGTATCAGAAATGGCTGGATAAGAAGTATTTCCATGCTGAAGTAAACCGTGACAAGAAACCATTTACAATTGTTATGCCGCCTCCAAACATTACAGGTAAGCTGCATATGGGACACGCACTCGATAACACGATGCAGGATATCCTGATTCGTTTTAAGAGAATGCAGGGATATGAAGCACTCTGGGTTCCGGGAACAGACCATGCAAGTATTTCTACAGAAGTAAAGGTTACCAATGCCTTAAAAGATGAAGGAATTGATAAGCATGAACTCGGCAGAGAGGGCTTCTTAAAAAGAACATGGGAATGGAAAAAAGAATACGGCGGTACGATTACAAGCCAGTTAAGAAAAATCGGTTCTTCCTGCGACTGGGACAGAGAACGTTTTACCATGGACGAGGGCTGTTCAAAGGCAGTACAGGAAGTATTTATCAAATTATACGAAAAAGGACTCATTTACAAGGGGTCCCGTATTGTCAACTGGTGTCCGGTATGTAATACTTCCATTTCCGATGCAGAAGTAGAACATGAGGAACAGGCAGGACATTTCTGGCACATCAATTATCCGGTAGTTGGCGAAGAAGGCAGATTTGTTGAAATCGCAACGACTAGACCGGAAACACTGCTCGGTGACAGTGCGCTGGCTGTAAATCCAAACGATGACCGTTATAAGGATTTAGTCGGCAAAATGGTTGAACTGCCTTTAACAGACAGACAGATTCCGATTATTGCAGATGAATATGTTGATATGGAATTTGGTACAGGTGTTGTAAAGATTACACCGGCACATGACCCGAACGACTTTGAAGTCGGTAAGCGCCACAACCTTCCGGAGATTAACATTTTAAATGATGATGCAACCATTAATAATCTCGGCGGCAAGTACGCAGGCATGGACAGATATGAAGCTAGAAAAGCCATGGTGGCAGACCTGGACGCACAGGGCTTACTGGTTCGTGTAGAAGACCATGTACACAATGTAGGTACACACGACAGATGTAAGACAACGGTTGAACCGATGATTAAACAGCAGTGGTTCGTTAAAATGGACGAGCTGATTAAGCCTGCCGTAGAGGGCGTAAAGAACGGCGACATCGAACTGATGCCGGCTTCTATGGACAAGACTTATTTTAACTGGACAGACAATATCAGAGACTGGTGTATTTCAAGACAGCTCTGGTGGGGACACAGAATCCCGGCTTACTATTGTAAGGACTGCGGTGAAATGACGGTTTCAAGAGAAACTGTATGCACCTGTCCGAAGTGTGGCAGTAAAAATGTGGAACAGGACCCGGATACACTTGATACATGGTTCTCATCTGCATTGTGGCCGTTCTCAACACTGGGCTGGCCGGATAAGACACCGGAACTGGAATATTTTTATCCGACAGATGTACTTGTAACCGGTTACGATATTATTTTCTTCTGGGTAATCCGTATGATTTTCTCAGGCTATGAGCATATGGGTGAAAAGCCGTTTGGCAAGGTATTATTCCACGGTCTTGTAAGAGATTCACAGGGCAGAAAGATGAGTAAGTCTTTAGGAAACGGTATTGACCCGCTGGAAGTTATTGATAAGTACGGTGCAGATGCACTCCGTTACACACTGATTACAGGAAATGCACCGGGTAACGATATGCGTTTCTACTGGGAAAGAGTTGAAGCGAGCCGTAACTTTGCAAATAAAGTATGGAATGCTTCCCGTTTCATTATGATGAATGACCCGGATAATAAAGTAAAGGCAACCGATGCACAGCCGGAGAATTTAACGGCGGCAGATAAGTGGATTCTTTCTAAAATGAACAATTTAATTCAGGAAGTAACAGATAATATGGAGAAATACGAACTCGGTATTGCCGTTGCGAAGTTAAATGATTTTATCTGGGAAGAATTCTGCGACTGGTATATCGAAATGGTAAAACCGCGTCTGTACAATGATGAAGATACCACAAAGAAGGCAGCTATCTGGACATTAAAGAAGGTACTGATTGATGCATTAAAGCTGCTTCATCCATATATGCCGTTTATTACGGAAGAAATTTTCTGCAATATTCAGGATGAAGAAGAATCTATTATGATTTCTGCATGGCCGGTATATTCAGAAGCATTTAATTTTGCGGAAGATGAAAATGCAATCGAAACCATTAAGCAGGCAGTACGTAATATCAGAAATGTCCGTGCGGAAATGAATGTTGCACCGAGCCGTAAGGCAAAGGTATTTGTTGTATCCGAAGATGCGAAGATTCGTGATATTTTTGAAAACGGTAAAGTCTTCTTTGCAACACTTGGTTATGCCAGTGAAGTGGTTATTCAGCAGGATAAGAGCGGAATCCCGAATGATGCCGTATCAACGGTTATCCCGGATGCAGTTATCTACATTCCGTTTGCAGAGCTTGTAGACATCGACAAAGAGATTGAACGTTTACAGAAGGAAGAAAAGAAGTTAAACGGTGAAATCGCAAGATGTAACGGTATGTTAAACAATGAGAAGTTTACATCCAAAGCACCACAGGCAAAGATTGACGAAGAAAAAGCAAAGCTTGAAAAGTATACACAGATGCTTGCACAGGTACAGGAACGTTTAAAGACACTTGTCAAATAAGCATACGGCTGATATACTAAAAATAGTTACTGAAAGTATAAGCAAACGCCGTGCAAACGGCAGAAAAGAGGTTGTTATGTCAGCAAAAAAGATGCATGCAATTCCATATGCACAGTTTTCAACAGAAATGCGCAGCGGTAAGATTATTAAAATCGATGACGGATTTACAAAGCTGTTAGGCTACACAGAAGACGATGTAAAGAATGGTCTGGTATTTAAGCAGTTTGTACCGGATTTAGAATACAGTGAAATTATTGCAGAATTAAGAGAGCAGTTTATTGAGAAAAAATATGCCTGCTATCGTCATGAGGTTGTATCAAAGACCGGAGAAATCCGCATGATTGTTGCATTTTTCACAATTCAGAACAAGCTGTTAAACGGTCACCGCGTACTGGAAGTCAGTGTTGCGGATATTACGGATTACACACATTTTCCTGAAACAAAATAAAAAATAACAGGCTGCACGGAAATTTTTAAAAGTTTCCGTGCGGCATTTTTCACACATCAAGCTTTGCTTGATGTTGGATAATTGGTTTTTGAGGAAAATGATTGTAGGAATGGAGATAAGGTTATGGAATTTCAGTTTTCTAAAAGAGCGGAAAGCTTTCAGCCCAATATTTTTAACATTTTAAATGAAAAAAGACAGGCGCTCATAGAAAGTGGAAAAAAGATATACAATATGTCTGTAGGAACACCGGACTTTCCGCCGGCACAGCATGTATTGGACGTAGTCAGTGAAGCGGCAAAAAATCCGGAGGAATACAAGTATTCGCTGGGAGATACCGGGGAGCTGTTATCGGCTGTAGAGGGCTGGTATCAGAACCGCTACGGTGTTACCTTGCAGGATGATGAGATTTTATCACTGGCAGGCTCGCAGGAGGGCTTTGCCCATGTCGCACTGACACTGTGCGACCCCGGTGATGTGGTTTTAGTGCCGAATCCCGGCTATCCGGTATTTGAAGCGGGTCCTTTTTTAAACGATGCGAAGATTGCGTATTATGAGTTAGATAAGACAAATCATTACGCACCGGCATTGGATAAGATTCCGGAGGAACTTGCAAAAAAAGCAAAGATGATGGTGGTTTCTTATCCGCTCAATCCGACCTGCACCTGCATTGAAAAGGCAGATTACGAAAAGATTATTGCATTTGCAAAGAAGTATAATATTGCAATTATTCATGATAATGCGTATTCAGAGATTGAATATGACGGCAGAACGGGATTTTCATTCCTTTCCGTGCCGGGAGCTAAAGAGGTCGGCATTGAATTTAATTCGCTGTCAAAGACCTATAATCTGACGGGAATCCGCATTTCCTTTGCATTGGGAAATAAAGAGCTGATTCAGAAGTTTAAGACAGTCCGTTCACAGTTTGACTACGGAACGAGCTTTATTGTGCAGAAGGCGGCTGTTGCTGCACTGACAGGTCCACAGGACGGAGTAAGAAAGCAGTGTGCGGCTTATGAAGAGCGCAGGGATGCGCTGTGCGGCGGTTTAAACGGCATCGGCTGGCAGGTTCCGTATTCAGAAGGTACGATGTTTGTATGGGCGCCGCTTCCAAAGGGATATACCTCATCAGAAAAGTTCTGCATGGATTTACTGGAAAATACAGGGGTGCTTTGCACGCCGGGCAGTGCATTCGGAAGCGAGGGCGAAGGTCATGTGCGTTTTGCGTTGGTACTTCCGCCGGAAGAAATTAAAAAGGCTGTAGAAGCAGTAGGAGCGTGGTTATGAAAGATACCGTATATTTTATTGTGATATCGTTAATCATGGTTGTGATGGCATATTTTGTGGCATTTGGCTGTGAGAAGCTGATTGAAAAGAAAACTCATGTCAAATTTTCATCGGAAAAGACGAAGGTCAACAAGCTGGTGATTATGGCAATGCTTTCTGCGGTGGCAGTGGTATTGATGTATTTTGATTTCCCGCTGGTATTTTTAGCGCCGGGATTTTATAAGCTGGATTTCAGTGAAGTTCCGGTTTTAATCGGTTCATTTTTATTAGGACCGTGTGCGGGTGTCATTATTGAAGCCGTCAAAGTGTTACTGCATATGTGTCTGAAAGGAACGACCACGGCATTTGTCGGGGATTTTGCCAATTTCATCTTAGGCTGTGCGTATGTTGTACCGGCGGCAGTGATTTATCATTTACATAAAACGAAAAAAATGGCGGTTGTATCACTGATAGCAGGCGGTGTTATTTTAATTATCAGCGGAACACTGTTAAATGCCTTTTATCTGCTGCCGAAATATTCGCAGTTATACGGTATGCCGGTTTCGGCGTTTATTGAAATGGGCAGTAAGATTAACGGTTCAATCCACAATCTTTTTTCGTTTGTCGCACTGGCAGTTGCACCGTTTAATTTGATAAAATCAGTGATTGACGGCGTAGTGACATTTGTTTTGTACAAATATTTAAGCAGACATTTAAAGGAAACGGTATAAATTTTCAAAAAGATGTCCATACTGTAGAAGAAATCTTTTAACGTGTGGAGGTTCTTATGAAAAAATGTAAACTGGCACTGGTCGGGTTACTGCTTGTACTGAGTATGGGCGTACTTGTGGCGTGCGGAAATGAAAAAAATGAAGAAACCGGGAGTAATACTGATTCAGGAAACAACCATGAGTCAACCGGTGTGATTGAAGAAATTGTAACTGATGCGGCAACCGGTGTGAAGGATGCGGTTACGGAAGCCGGTACAATTTTAGAAGATGCCGGACGCGGTGTGGAGGATTTATTTAGCGGAAATGCCGAGGAGCAGATGACCGATTCCACACTGGAACAGACAATGCCAAGATAGGCAGTATCATAGACGAGTTGTAAAAGACATGAGTTTTTCGTAAAGCTCATGTCTTTTGCCGTTGGGAACATGGCACTTATCATTGTGATTTTAGTGTCAGAACAGTTTTGGTGCTGGACAGGCGGTGCGGATTTGTAGACATCAGGGCATGAGATATGATATACTGTGAGCATGTCGTGCGCCGTGCCGGAGAAAATCGGAAGGAAGTGCTGTGCGGCATGAACAGACAGCGAATATAGGATTGCAGAAATGAGGAAGGTGCTTTATGAAGCATGGATATGTAAGAGCAGCGGCGCTGACACCGGTTATCCGGGTGGCGGACTGCGAATATAATACACAGCAGGTATTAGAAGGCATGAAGGAGGCATTTGCAAAAAAGGCGAAGGTTGCCGTATTTCCGGAAATGTGTCTGACGGGATATACATGCAATGATTTATTTTTACAGGAAGTATTAATAAACGGTGCATTAGAGGGCTTGGAAAAACTGGTTGCATCATCGAAAGAAATGCCGGGCATGGTCAATGTAGTCGGACTTCCGTTTACCTATGCGGGAAAACTCTACAATGTGGCGGCAGTTTTCTGTGGCGGAAAATTATTGGGGCTTGTGCCGAAGAAATTCCTGCCAAACTACGGTGAATTTTATGAAAGAAGACAGTTCACACCGGGCTTTGAAACGTGTGTAACGGTTGAAATATCGGGACAGCGTGTTCCGTTTGGCATGAATCAGTTATTTGTATGCAAAAATATGAAGAATTTTGTAATAGCGGCAGAAATCTGTGAGGATTTGTGGACACCGAATCCGCCGGTAACGGCACATGCCATGCACGGCGCAACGGTGCTTGTAAACTGTTCTGCCAGCAATGAAACGATTGGCAAGGCATCATACCGCAGGGAACTGGTAAAGGGCGAGTCGGCAAGACTGGTGAGTGCCTACATTTATTCGAGTGCAGGCGAGGGCGAATCCACGCAGGATATTGTCTTTAGCGGACACAACCTGATAGCGGAAAACGGCACACTGCTTTCAGAGGCAGAGAAATTTGCCAATCAGAATGTGTATGCTGATATTGATTTGGAAAGAATTGCATTTGAAAGAAGAAGAATGTCTACATTTACGGTGGATACAGACTGTTCCGGCTATACGGTGACGGAATTTGAAACGGTCGTGGAGGATTTGGATTTAATCCGGTATTTTGACAAAGCGCCGTTTGTGCCGTCAGATATAGCGGAACGCAACAGCCGATGTGAGGAAATTTTAGATATTCAGACATACGGATTGAAAAAACGTCTGGAGCATACAAAGTGCAAGAGTGCCGTTATCGGTATTTCCGGCGGACTGGATTCCACACTGGCACTGCTTGTAACCGTACGTGCATTTGATTTGCTGGGGCTGGACAGAAGCGGTATTACGTGCGTGACAATGCCGTGCTTCGGTACAACAGACAGAACGTATGGCAATGCAGTGACATTGACGAAAAGACTGTCCTGTACACTTCGTGAAATTAATATCAAAGCGGCGGTACATCAGCATTTTGCGGATATCGGACATGATGAGAGCCTTCATAATGTTACTTATGAAAACGGACAGGCAAGAGAGCGTACACAGATTTTAATGGACATTGCAAACCAGACAAACGGCATGGTTATCGGAACCGGCGATATGTCCGAGCTGGCACTCGGCTGGGCAACATATAACGGTGACCATATGTCGATGTACGGTGTCAATGTTTCAATTCCAAAGACACTTGTGCGTCATTTGGTACGGTATTATGCGGATAACTGTAAGGATAAGGAATTGTCTGATACATTGCTTGATATTTTAGACACACCGGTCAGTCCGGAACTGCTTCCGCCGCAGGAAGATGGAACGATTGCGCAGAAGACCGAAGATTTGGTCGGTCCGTATGAATTACATGACTTTTATCTGTATCATATGCTGCGTTTCGGGGTACAGCCTAAGAAGCTGTTCCGTATTGCAAAGATTGCATTTGACGGTGAATATGCGCCGGAGGTAATTTATAAGTGGCTTCGGACATTTGTATGGCGCTTTTTTGCACAGCAGTTTAAACGCTCGTGTCTGCCGGACGGTCCAAAGGTGGGCAGTGTCGCCGTTTCGCCGAGAGGTGATTTGCGTATGCCAAGTGATGCGGCGGTGCAGTTATGGATAAAGCAGTTAGATGATATCCGGGAAGAATATCATTTTTAATTTACTATGAAAAGAGCGGCAGAAGACCGCATGAATGGAGGACATGAAAAATGGCAAAGAACAACCGGCCACAAAACCAGCAGGAACAAAAAGTAGTGACCAAGTATGACAAGAAAGTACAGAAACGAAAAGAAGCACAGCGCAAGGCAGAGCGGGATAAAAAAATAACCGTATTTGCCTGCATTGCGGCGGCAGCGGCAATTATCGTGATAGCAGTGTGTGTTGCGGTATCCAATTATACAAAGGTGCATAAGAAATTTATCGAAGTCGATAACACACCGGTCAGCCAGATTGAATTTGACTTTTACTACGGCGTGGCAAAATCAGATTTGTTAAATTCTTCTTTATACGGCACAATGACATACGCATCTTATTTCACATCTTATATGGGATATGATACAGGTAAATCCGATGCAAGCCAGAAATACGCTTCATCAGATAACACATGGTATGACTATTTTGCCAATACGGCAGTTACGAAAATCAAGGAATTTAAGGCGTTAAACAAGGCAGCGGACGATGCCGGTTTTACATATAATACGCTGGAAGATGATTATAACAGTTTTATTGAAAACATTGCATCCGAAGCAGACAGCAACAGTATCAGTGTAGGGGAAGCCTATAAGGAGCTGTTTGGCAGTCATGCAACAGAAAGCAGTATTAAGCCGTATGTAGAGAAATATTTAAAAGCGGCAGCTTATCAGGAAGAATTACAGACAACACTGGCGGCAACCGATGATGAAGTAGCAGCTTATTATGCAGAAAATAAGGATAACTACGATACGGTAGATTACCGCTCATTTACAATTACGGCAGAAACAGCCGGTGATACGGCAAGTCTGGCGGCGGCAAAGACGAAAGCAGATGCCATGGCGGCGGCTGTAACAGATGAAGCTTCCTTTGCACAGGCATGTACCCAGTATGCCGCAACCGATGAAGATAAGGAAAAATATGCAGATGAAACAGCTTCTTTAAGCAAGAGTGCAAAAAAATCTTCCGTAACCAATTCATCGCTTGCAGACTGGTTATTTACACAGGACAGAAAAGCCGGTGAAGTAACGGTCATTGAAGATACAGACAATTCAGCTTACATTGTGGCATATTTTATCAGCCGCAGTTATGATGAAAGCAACAATACAACGATTGCAAACCAGCTTCTTTCGCAGAAGTATAACGAGCTGATTACCGGTTACACAGACAATATGAGTGTAAACAATATCAAAAACAGAATTAAAATGCTTTCAGAATAAGAAAGGATTATGGCAAAGTGAAACTGGATTTGGGAAATTATCGGTGTGCAATTTTTGATTTGGACGGAACACTGCTTGATTCTACGTGGGTGTGGGAAAAGATTGATATTGATTTTCTTGCAAAACGTGGAATCGCCGTTCCGGCAGATTATATGCAGGAAATCCGTAACCACAATTTTATTACTGGTTCAAAATATGTCATTGAACGCTTTCATCTGAATGAAAATGCAGAGGATATTGCAGCAGAGTGGCATGAAATGGCACAGGAGCAGTACGATAATGTGATTACGTTAAAACCGGGAGCCGGTGCATTTTTAAGAAAATTAAAGGCACAGGGCATGAAATTGACGGTGGCAACCTCGTCTACGCATACGCTGTTTGAAAAATGCTTAAAACGCAACGGCATCTATGATTTGTTTGACAGCTTTACGGAAACGCATGAGGTAGAGCGTGGCAAGGGATATCCCGATGTCTATGAACTGGCAGCTTTACGCTGTCAGACGGATACGGCACACTGTATCGTGTTTGAAGACATTTTAAAGGCAGTGCAAGGCGCAAAAAAAGGCGGATTTTATACGGTTGCCGTGTATGATGCGGCATCCGCGCAGGAGCAGGAAGAAATTAAAAAATTGTGTGACAGATATATTTATGGATATGAAGAATTGGAGTAGAAATGCAGAAGAAGTATTTATTATTTGACTTAGACGGAACACTGACCGATTCTAAGCTTGGCATTACTAGATGTGTGCAGTATGCACTGAAATCACTGGGCATTGACGAACCGGATTTAGACAAGCTGGAGTGTTATATCGGACCACCGTTAATTGACAGCTTTCAGCGGTATCATGGTTTAAGCTTAGAGCAGGCGGAAATCGGTGTGGCTAAGTACAGAGAGCGTTTCCGTGACACGGGAATTTTTGAAAACGAAGTGATTGCGGGAATCCCGGAAGTTTTAGAGGAATTAAAGAAGCGCGGCTATGTCATGGCGCTGGCAACATCTAAGCCGGAAGAATTTGCACTGCGTATTACAAAGCATTTTCATCTGGCACAGTATTTTGAGATTGAAGTGGGCAGTGGCATGAACGGAGAACTTAAGTACAAGGCAGATGTCATTGCGGAAGTGTTAAGACGCATTGCACAAAAGCACCCGGAGCAGGACATGGCGGAAATTGAAGCCGATTCGGTAATGATTGGCGACCGCGTGCATGATATTGAAGGTGCAAAGAAGTGTAAGATTGAGTCGGTCGGCGTGCGTTTTGGATTTGCAAAGCCGGGCGAACTTGAAGAAGCGGGCGCAGATGAAATTGTGGCAACACCGGAGGAACTGCTGGAGGTGTTTGGGTAAAGCCTTGAAAATAGACATTTATTTTTAAAATGTGCATATAATAGTATATACATTATTGAAACAGAAGCAGCATAACAGGACAGCAATCAACCTACGATTGCTGTCCTGTTTTTGCGTGATACGGAGAAAATATAAAAAACAGAAATTGCTGCTTGACAAATGGATATATTCGATGTACTATTAATTCACAGTAATCCTACTAAACATATATGATATAAGAAAAGAGAGGAAATTGATATGGGTAAAATAACAGAAAGCGCATTAGAATTAGTTGGAAAAACACCGTTATTAAGAGCGTCAAGATATGCAAAAAACGTTGGTGCAGAGCAGGCAGATGTTTTAGTAAAGCTGGAATATCTGAATCCGGCAGGTTCCGTAAAGGACCGTATCGCACTGGCAATGATTGAAGATGCAGAAAAGAACGGTATTTTAAAGCCGGGTGCAACAATCATTGAACCGACATCAGGTAATACCGGTATCGGTCTTGCGGCTGTTGCGGCAGCAAAGGGTTATAAGGCAATCCTTACACTGCCAGAAACTATGAGTGTAGAAAGAAGAAACCTGTTAAAGGCTTATGGTGCCGAACTGGTGCTGACAGAAGGCGCAAAGGGCATGAAGGGCGCTATCGCAAAGGCAGAAGAATTAAGAGATTCCATTCCGGGTGCTGTTATTTTAGGACAGTTTGTCAATAAGGCAAATCCGGCGGCTCATAAGGCAACAACAGGACCGGAAATCTGGGAACAGACAGACGGCAAGGTTGACATTTTTGTAGCAGGTGTCGGTACAGGCGGAACAATCACAGGTGTTGGCGAATACTTAAAATCACAGAATCCTGATGTAAAGATTGTTGCTGTAGAACCGGCATCCAGCCCGGTACTTTCAACAGGTACAGCAGGTCCTCACAAGATTCAGGGAATCGGCGCAGGCTTTGTTCCGGAAGTGTTAAACACAAATGTATATGATGAAATTATCACAATCGAAAACGAAGATGCGTTTGATGAGGGCAGAAGATTTGCAGTCAGCGAAGGTATTCTTGTCGGTATTTCATCCGGTGCAGCTTTAAAGGCAGCTTCTATTTTAGCCGCAAGACCGGAAAATAAGGGCAAGACAATCGTTGCATTATTACCGGATTCAGGTGACAGATATTTATCAACACAGTTATTTAACCGCTAAGGAGCCGTAGAAAAACTCATGGAAAACAGAATTGAAAAAATAAAGAAAATGCAAAAGGAAAAAGATGTTGTCATTCTGGCCCATTATTATGTGGACGGTGCCGTACAGGAAATTGCGGATTATGTAGGAGATTCGTTTTATTTAAGTAAGGTTGCCACACAGGTTACACAGCAGAATATTTTGTTCTGCGGTGTATCCTTCATGGGCGAAAGTGCCAAAATCTTAAATCCGGAAAAGAACGTGGTAATGGCAGATGCCCACGCAGACTGCCCAATGGCACATATGGTTACGGTAGAACAGATAGAACAGGTCAGAAAAGAAAATCCTGACGTTGCCGTAGTCTGTTATGTCAATTCAACCGCAGAAATTAAGGCAGTGTCCGATGTCTGTGTGACATCATCCAATGCCGTGAAGGTTGTAAAAAATCTTCCGGAGCAGAATATCTTTTTTGTGCCGGATAACAATTTAGGCAGATATGTGGCAAAACAGCTGCCGGAAAAACATTTTATCTTCCATGACGGTTTTTGTCATGTACATAAGAGTATTCATGCAGAAAATGTAAAGGCAGCAAAGGAAGCGCATCCGGAAGCACTGGTGCTTACGCACCCGGAATGTACGGAAGATGTTATCGAACTTTCGGATTTTGTAGGCAGTACATCAGAAATTATTGATTATGCGACAAAGAGTGATGCCGACCGTTTTATTATCTGCACGGAAATGGGTGTGTTCTTTGAGTTACAGCAGAAGAACCCTGAAAAGAAATTTTATTCAGTCGGACACAGACAGTTCTGTCCGAATATGAAGAAAGTGACATTAGAGCGTGTCGAAGAAGCACTTGAAAAAATGCAGCCATACGTTGAAGTTCCGCAGGATGTATTGGAGGCAGCCGCAAAGCCGTTAAAGAGAATGTTAGAGCTGGCGGCGAAATAAATAAATTGCAAAGCAGCCTGTATGCGCCTGCCGGGGGAAATATCCGGTGGGTGTATGCGGGCTGTTTTTTACGCTTTGGCATAGGTGAGGATGAGGTTTAAAAGTCGTTTTTTATGGTGAAAATGCGGGTGATTTTTGTGGGGAGTTCTGTTATAATGAGTGTAAAAAGTAAAGTATGATGCAAAAGGAGCCAGCTATGTCAAACACAACCAAACGTGCATTGGAAAATTCACTCAAGCAGATGCTTTTAAAGAAGCCGCTGGATAAAATAACAATCAGCGATTTGACAGATGATTGCGGAATCAGCCGCATGGCATTTTATTATCATTTTAAGGATATTTATGATTTGGTGGAATGGTCCTGCATGGAAGATGCAACGCGGGCATTGCAGGGGAAAAAGACATACGACACATGGCATGAGGGATTAAAGCAGATATTTGAAGCGGTTCTTGAAAATAAGCCGTTTATCATGAATGCGTACAGGGCATTGAGCCGGGAGCAGATTGAAAATTATCTGTTTATGCTGACACACAATCTGCTCATGGGGGTTGTTGAGGAAAAATCCAAAGGACTTGAGGTTACTGAAGAAGAAAAAAGTTTTATTGCTGATTTTTATAAATATGGCTTTGTCGGTGTCATGCTTGACTGGATTGGCAAGGGAATGAAAGAGGATTACACAGAGATTACAGACAGAATGAGTGTCACGCTGGACGGCAGTATCACGAATTCAATTCAAAATTTTGCAAATAAAAACCTTACAACTTTCCGCATTTGATAAAAATTTAATCAAATTTATGATTTTGTAAATTGAAAAAGATTTGCCGATTCTTTATGATAAAACCATCAGGAACGTTCATAATAAATTTTAGAGAATTCAGAAAGGTGGCAGTCATTATGGCAAAAAAATCAAAACTGGGTGTTGTATCTGCAATCGTAGTCGGCGCAGGAGCAGCCGCATTATATGCAAAAAAGGCGAGTGAAAACAAGCAGGCAAAAAACGGACAGACAGGAAAAAAGGCAGACGAAACACAGGAACGAAACGAGTACCGCAATACAGAACGCGGTAAGTATGAAAAAAACAGCAAAGGTATTTATTACAGCAACGGCAACTACGAAGCATTTGCCCGTCCGGAAAAACCGGAAGGTGTTGACGATAAGCATGCATACCTTGTAGGCAGCGGGCTGGCTTCACTTGCGGCGGCGTGTTTCCTTGTACGTGACGGACAGATGCCGGGCAAAAACATTCACATTTTAGAAGCTATGGACATTGCAGGCGGTGCGTGTGACGGTATTTACGATGCTTCCCGCGGTTATGTAATGCGCGGTGGCCGTGAAATGGAAAATCATTTTGAGTGCCTGTGGGATTTATTCCGCAGTATTCCATCAATTGAAACACCGGGCGTTTCCGTGCTGGACGAATATTACTGGCTCAACAAAAAAGACCCGAACTATTCATTATGCCGTGCAACGGTAAACCGTGGACAGGATGCCCATACAGACGGCAAATTTAATTTAAGCCAGAAGGGTTGTATGGAAATCATGAAGCTCTTTATGACCAAGGACGAAGATTTATACGATAAGACGATTGAAGATGTTTTTGATGACGAAGTGTTTGATTCGACATTCTGGTTATACTGGAGAACGATGTTTGCATTTGAAAACTGGCACAGTGCATTGGAAATGAAGCTGTATTTCCAGCGTTTTATTCATCATATCGCAGGTCTGCCTGATTTCAGTGCGTTAAAATTTACAAAATACAATCAGTATGAATCCCTGATTCTGCCGATGAAGAAATATCTGGAAGATGCGGGCGTAGAATTCCGTTTTAATACAGAAGTAACAAATGTTATTTTTGAGCATAAGGACGGCAAAAAGATTGCAACGGCAATTGAGTGTAAGGAAAAAGGTGTTGAAAAGGGCATTGTCCTGACTGAAAATGACCTTGTATTTGTTACAAACGGAAGCTGTACGGAGGGAACGATTTACGGCGACCAGAACCATGCACCAAACGGTGATGCAGAAGTGCGCACAAGCGGCTGCTGGAGCCTTTGGAAAAATATTGCAAAGCAGGACCCGTCATTCGGACATCCTGAAAAGTTCTGTTCAGATGTAGCAAAGACGAACTGGGAATCTGCAACGGTTACAACACTTGATGATAAGATTATTCCATATATCACAAAGATTTGTAAGAGAGACCCAAAGAGCGGAAAAGTTGTAACAGGCGGTATTGTAAGCTGTCAGGATTCTAAATGGCTGTTGAGCTGGACGATTAACAGACAGGGACAGTTTAAGGACCAGGATAAAGATAAGGTCTGCGTATGGGTATATGGACTGTTTACCGATGTACCGGGCGATTATGTTAAAAAGCCGATGAAAGAGTGTACCGGTAAGGAAATCACAGAAGAATGGCTGTATCACTTAGGTGTGCCGGTTGAAGAAATCGAAGACCTCGCTGAAAACAGTGCAGTCTGCGTACCGACAATGATGCCGTATATTACAGCATTCTTTATGCCAAGAACCAAGGGAGACAGACCGGACGTTATTCCGGACGGCTGTGTAAACTTTGCATTCCTCGGACAGTTTGCGGATACACCAAGAGATACTGTATTTACAACAGAGTATTCTGTAAGAACGGCAATGGAAGCGGTTTACGGACTGCTCGGTGTTGACCGTGGCGTACCGGAAGTATGGGGCAGTGTTTACGATGTCCGTGAATTGCTTGACAGCTCCGTAAAGCTGATGGACGGAAAATCTCCGCTTGAAATTCAGCTGCCGGGACCACTCAATGCCTTAAAGAAGCCTTTGTTAAAGCTTGTAAAAGGCAATGTCATTGAAAAATTACTGCGTGACCACGATATTTTAAAAGATAATATGTAATTTTACGGGACCGGCACAAAATGAAGTGCCGGTCCCTTTTTTGGCATATTTTGCGGCATATCGTATTTAAGGTGGATAGCTTTCATTTTCTGTAAAAATTTCCAGAAAAAACCATATGTAAAATGGTAAGAATTGACATACAATTTTAATAAATTTCATGAATTTTTTGATACCAACAGAGAAAGCGGCGGATTATAATAAAAATATGTGATAAATAACGAGGTGACGACATGGGGGATAAAATGAGCGATAAAACAAATGAGCCGGTAAAAGAACTTAAAGGTCTGACCGAACAGGAAGCGGCACTCAGGGTAGAACAGGGACTGGATAACCGTGCCGATACGACGACGGATAAATCTATCAAAGAAATAATTTTTTCCAATGCATTTACATATTTTAATTTAATATTTTTAATTATTTCAATATTGCTGCTATGCGTAAAATCATACCGGAATCTGACATTTCTGCCGATTGTTATCGGAAATACGCTGATTGGCATTGTACAGGAACTGCGTGCAAAGAAAATTCTGGATAAAATGAATCTGTTAAACGCGCCGCATGCAACCGTATTAAGAGAAGGCATGCAAAAGCAGATTTTATCGGAAGAACTGGTAAAAGACGATATTGTGGTACTGCGCGCGGGCGATCAGATTTGTGCCGATGCGACAGTGCTTGAGGGAAATGTGCAGGTCAATGAATCGCTTCTGACAGGCGAAGCCGATGAAGTTGAAAAAAAGGCAGGCATGCCGCTGTTATCCGGCAGTTTTGTGGTTGCGGGAGAATGTTACGCACGGCTTGATAAAGTGGGAAAGGATTCGTATATTTCAAGACTTGCGACACAGGCAAAATCCATGGGTAGTGGAGAGCAGTCAGAAATGGTGCGCTCGATTAACCAGATTGTCAAATGGGTTGGTATTATAATTATTCCGATTAGCATTATTTTATTTTACCAGAGTTTTTATATCAATCACACAACCTTGCAAAAAGGTGTCACGTCAACCGTTGCTGCAATCATTGGCATGATACCGGAGGGGCTGTATCTGCTGACGACAATTGCGTTGGCATTAAGTACCATGCGGCTTGCAAAAAACAAAGTATTACTGCATGATATGAAAAGTATTGAAACACTTGCCAGAGTAGATGTGCTGTGTGTGGATAAGACGGGGACAATTACAGAGCCGTCCATGTGTGTCAAAGAGATTCACGCATTTTCAGGGAAAAATGAGCATACAGCGGGACAATATAGCCGGTTTGATGAAGCAGAACAGTCCACGCGGTTTCATGAAACAGAGCTGGAAGCCTTGTTGGCAGATTATGTCCGGGCATCAAAGGATAACAATGCGACCATGCAGGCATTAAAAGCATATATGGCGCAGAATATTGGAAAAAATGACAATGCTGTCAATTATAAAAATACAGATACAGAAAACAGACAGGTGGTGGAAGTCTTTCCGTTTTCATCGGCTGTAAAGTACAGCGGTGTTGTATTTAACGACGGTGCTTATGTACTGGGGGCGCCTGAATTTGTCATGCAGTCCCATTTTTCCGAGGTAGAACAGGAACTGCTTCCTTATACAAAGAAAGGATACCGTGTGCTGATATTTGCCCGCTATGCAGGCAGGGATTTGAAAAACGGATTGACGGAAGAAGTGACACCATTGGGCTTTATTGTGCTGTCCAATCCAATCCGTGCCAACGCAAAGGAAACATTTGCGTATTTTAAAGCACAGGGTGTACAGATTAAAGTCATTTCAGGAGATAACCCGGAAACGGTTTCGGAGATTGCAAAGCAGGCAGGCATTGAGGGGGCACAAAATTATATTGATGCCACGCGGTTAGATTCACAATTTAAAATTGAAGAAGCGGTCAGAGAGTATACGGTTTTTGGCAGGGTAACACCAAAGCAGAAACAGCAGTTGGTGCAGGCACTCCAGAAAGATAAACACACAGTTGCAATGACGGGTGACGGTGTCAATGATATTCTTGCCATGAAAGATGCGGATTGCAGTGTAGCAATGGCATCGGGCAGTGAAGCGGCTTCGCAGGCGGCGCAGGTTGTCCTGCTGGATTCGGATTTTGCACATATGCCTTCGGTTGTCTGGGAGGGCAGACGTGTCGTCAATAATGTGGAACGCTCGGCAAGCCTGTTTTTGGTAAAAAACATCTTCTCCCTGCTGATGTCGGTATTTTCGGCGGTATTTATGATTACATATCCGTTGGAACCGGCACACATTTCATTGATTAGTATGTTTACAATCGGTATTCCGGGATTTTTGCTGGCATTAGAGCCAAACAAGGAACGAATCAAAGGGAAATTTATCAAAAAAGTTTTGTTAAAAGCACTGCCAGCCGGACTGACCGATGTCTTTGTGGTTGGTGCGCTGGTGATATGCGGCGATGTCTTTTCACTGCCGTCAGCGGATATTGCGACAGCGGCGACACTGTTACTGGCGGTTGTCGGATTTATGATTTTAATTAAAATCAGTGAACCGTTTAACAAGATGAAATATGCTATATTATTTGGCAATATCGCAGGACTGCTGTTTTGCGGTATTATGCTGAATCACCTGTTTGCAATGAGCCAGTTGTCGGCAATCTGTATGCTGTTATTAATCGTATTCGGATTTGCGGCAGAATCCTTATTCCGCTACCTGACACTGCTGGTTGAAAAAGCAGACGAGTGGGTGGAGAAAAAAAGACGGACACGTCTGTAAAGAGCGTGTCCGGGTATTTTTGCATGGATTGGATTTTGGATTGGTAATTTATGATAGCTCCAGCTTTCCTGTATACAACTGATAGTACGTTCCCTTTTGTGCAATCAAATCTTCGTGGTCGCCGCGCTCAATAATCTGACCGTGGTCTAATACGATAATTGCGTTACTGTTGCGGATAGTAGAAAGGCGGTGCGCAATAACAAATACGGTACGTCCCTTCATTAAGTTATCCATACCCTTCTGTACGATACTTTCGGTACGTGTATCAATACTTGAAGTTGCTTCGTCCAGAATTAAAACCGGCGGGTCGGCAACAGCGGCGCGGGCAATGGAAATGAGCTGGCGCTGTCCCTGTGACAATTCTTCGCCGTCACCGCTTAACAGTGTATCATAACCGTGTGGAAGCATATTGATAAACTGGTCTGCGTGAGCCAGCTTTGCCGCATTGTAAATCTGTTCATCGGTTGCATCAAGATTACCGTAGCGGATATTGTCCTTAATCGTACCGGTAAAGAGGTGCGTATCCTGAAGAACAATACCGAGTGAACGGCGTAAGTCATCTTTTTTAATCTTTGTAATATCAATGCCGTCATAGCGGATTTCACCGTTCTGAATATCGTAAAAACGGTTAATCAGGTTGGTAATCGTTGTTTTTCCGGCACCGGTAGAACCTACAAAGGCAAGCTTCTGACCCGGTTTTGCAAAAAGACTGATATCCTTTAAAATAATCTTATCCGGGTTGTAACCGAAGGTCACATCCTTAAAACGGACATCCCCTGTTAATTCGGTATAAGAAGCCGTGCCGTCAGAAGCCGTCTGCTTCCATGCCCAGATACCGGTTCTTTCCTTACATTCATGAAGAATGCCGTTGTCATCCTTTGTGGCATTGACAAGTGTAACCGTTCCTTCATCCGCTTCCGGAGTTTCATCAATCAGCGCAAAAATACGTTCTGCACCGGCAAGCGCCATAACGATAGAGTTAAACTGCTGTGCGACCTGCATGAAAGGCTGTGTAAAGCTTTTTGTAAACTGTAAATAAGAAGCCATAACACCCAGTGTAATGCCGCCGACACCCATAACGGAGAGCGTACCGCCTAAAACTGCGGTTAATACGAACTGGAGATTACCGATGTTACCGATAACAGGTCCCATGATATTGGCGTACTTATTGGCATTTGCGGCGCTTTCAAATAAAGCTTCGTTTAATGCGTCAAATTCTTCTTCGGACTTTCTTTCGTGGTTGAAAACCTTTACCACACGCTGACCGTTCATGCGTTCTTCGACAAATCCGGTAACGTCGGCAAGTGCTACCTGCTGGCGCACGAAGTATTTACCGCTGTTTCCGCCGATAGCTTTTGTTACAAGAATTAAGATGCCGATAACGGCAACTGCAAGCAGTGTCAGCAGAGGGCTTAACACCAGCATGGCAATAAACGTTACAATAATTGTAAAAAAGGACATCAGCGCCTGCGGAATCGACTGGCTGATCATCTGGCGCAGGGTATCGGTATCGTTCGTATAAAGGCTCATGATAGAACCGTTGGTATTCTGGTCAAAGTAGCGGATTGGCAGTGTCTGCATATGCTCAAACATATCGTCACGCACACGTTTTAACACTCCCTGACCGATGTATACCATCATTCGTGTATAAATAAATGTAGAAAGTACACCCATTAAAAAGATACAGCCTAAAACAGCCAGTGCCTGATAAAATCTTGTGAAATCCGGTGATTCCTGTCCGATTAACGGAATAATGAAATCATCGAGCATATATTTCAGTGACAAGGACACAGAAATAGAAGCAACGGAGCTGATTAAAATGCACACGAATACCAGCACAAAACGGAACTTATACGTTTCGGTCACGTATTTGAGCAGTCTTTTGGCTGTTGTGAGTGTGTTTTTTGAAAGCCGGGACGGCTTTTTTGGTTTCTTTTCATTACTCATTTTCAGCACCTCCCTTTACCTGTGATTCATAAACTTCTCTGTAAATTTCATTGGTTTTTAACAGTTCTTCAGAAGTACCGATACCCATGATTTTACCGTCATCAAGCACGATAATCTGGTCGGCATCTTCAATCGAAGAAACACGCTGTGCAATAATGATTTTTGTGGTATCCGGAATTTCTTCACGGAATGCTTTACGGATTAGCGCATCGGTTTTTGTATCAACTGCACTTGTCGAATCGTCCAGAATCAGGATTTTCGGTTTTTTAAGCAGCGCTCTTGCAATACAAAGACGCTGCTTCTGACCGCCGGACACATTGTTGCCGCCCTGGACAATCTGTGTGTTGTAGCCATTCGGGAATTCCTGGACAAAGCCGTCAGCCTGCGCCAGCTTACATACATTCTGTACTTCTTCGTTGGTTGCATTTTCATTTCCCCAGCGGATATTTTCATAAATAGTACCGGAGAAAAGAACATTTTTTTGTAAAACCATGGAAACCTGGTCACGCAGGGCTTCCAGATTGTAATTGCGTACATCGACACCGCCGACTTTGACAGCGCCACCGGTTACGTCATACAGTCTTGGAATGAGCTGTACGAGTGTGGATTTGGCACTTCCCGTTCCACCGATGATACCGATTGTCTGACCGGATTGAATGTGAAGGCAGACATCTTTTAAAGAAAGAGTACCGTCTTTACCTGCATAGCTGAAGTTTACATGGTCGAAAATGATTTCTCCGTTTGCAACATTCTTTACAGCATCGTCAGAATCCTGCATTTCAGGCTCTTCATTTAAAACTTCTGCGATACGGTCGGTAGAAGCTTCCGCAATCATAATCATAACGAATACGAAAGTTACCATCATCAGGGACATCAGAATCTGAAGTGAATAGACGATGATACTGGTCAGTTCACCGGTCTGCATTGTACCGGTAACAATGCTGTTTCCGCCAATCGCAACAATGACTAAAATAACAACGTACATGGTAAACTGCATGACAGGAGAGTTCCATGCAACGATTTTTTCCGCCTTTGTAAACAGGCTGTATACATATTTGGAAATGATGTGGAATTTGTCAATTTCGTAATCTTCACGGACAAATGCCTTTACCACACGGGAAGCATTGACATTTTCCTGTACGGAATTATTTAAAACATCATATTCATCAAATACCTTGATAAAATGCGGGTGCGCCTTTTTGGCAATAAATATCAGTGTTCCGCCAAGCAGTGGGATAACGATTAAAAACAGCATAGCAACTGTTTTATTTAAAACGAGTGTCATAACCCATGATAAAATAATCATAATCGGCGCTCTGGCAAGAAGACGGATACTCATCATGTACGCCATCTGTACGTTGGTAATATCTGTTGTCATACGGGTTACCAGACCGGAAGTAGAAAAGTGGTCGATATTTTTAAATGAAAACTGCTGGATTTTATAAAAAATATCGTGGCGCAGATTTTTGGAATAACCTGCTGCTGCAACGGCCGCCATATTACCGGCAGTCACACCGAAAAACAGGGCAAGCATTGCCATTGCAACTAAAATAATACCGCGCTGGATAATGTAGTTTAAATTTCCGTCTGCAATGCCCACATCAATGATTTTAGCCATTTCAAGCGGAATCAGAACTTCCATAAAAACTTCAAGAATAACAAAAAACGGTGCCAGAAAGGACTGCTTTTTATATTCACGCACGGACCTTAACAGTGTTTTGTTCATGGTTTGATTCTCCTTAATTTTATAATTTATTTTCAGAAAGGTTTTGCAACATTTGCAGGAGTACCTGTTTGCAGACTGCCACATCTTTCTCAGAAATGCCTTGGGTCATCTGGGCTTCTGATTCGTTGATGTGGGACAGGATACTGGGACGAAGCGCCTCTGCCTTCTTGGTAGGTATAATCCGTTTGAGCCTGGCATCTTTTTCAACATTTTCCCGGTAGATAAATCCGTTTTTTTCCATCAGCTGTAAAATGCCGGTTACGGTAGACTTGCGAATCTGAAACTCTTCTTCAATATCTTTTTGATAAATTTCCCGATGCAGTGTTTCCAAAAGAATGAACTTAAGAATGTGCTTCTGCATAACCGTCAGACCGTCACCGTCAATCATAGTGACAATGCAGTTTTTTCGTTTCATCTGGTGGGAAAGCATCTGAATCAGTCGTCCCATGTGCATGTTAGTGGATTTTTCATCAAAATCCTGCAATCCAATCACACTCCTTTCTAAAGAAATGGTTAGCAACCTAACTTTTGATATTATAAGGAGAAGATTTTGAAATGTCAACTTTGTCTTTAGGAGTTTATAAAAAGTTCATATTCGGGAAAAAATTATCAATACACGCCTGCCGCACGAAGATTAAAATATAGGGCGGAATGCGGCTAAGACACGGGAATGTATAAAAGGAACATTTTCGTGTCTTTTTATCAAAAACCGGATTTTGTCAGAATGTTGATTTTTTATAAAAAATATAGTATGATAAAAACAGTTTAAGTGTAAATATGAGGGGGATGGATAATAATGAAATATTGGATAAAATGGTGTGTGCTAGCTTTTGGCGTTGTATGTCTGATTAGTATGACACTGTGCGGCTGTGGCAAAAAACAGGCAGAGGAGGCAGTGCCACAGCCCGAACTGGTTATCGGAAGCGATGACTATGAGCCGTATAATTATCAGAATGAGAATGGCGATTATGCAGGTGTTGATGTGGAGCTGGCAAAAGAAGCGTGCCGCCGGATAGGCTATACACCGGTCTTTAAACAGATTCAGTGGGATGATAAAGATATTTATTTAGAAAACGGTGAAGTTGACTGTGCGTGGGGCAGTTTCTCAATGGATGGCAGGGAGGATGATTATATCTGGGTCGGACCTTATATGTACAGCAGGGAAGTTGTGATGGTGCGGATGGACAGTGATATTTATAAGCTGGATGACTTAGCCGGGAAAAATGTTGCGGTACAGTCCAGTACACAGCCTGAACGGATTTTTTTAGGGCAGGGTTACGATATAATTCCCAAGGTGAAAAATGTGTATTCCTTTGTAGAGATGAATGAATTATTTGCTGCACTACGCAAGGGATACGTTGATGCCTGTGCGGGACATGAGATTGTGATGCAGGAATATTTAAGGCAGTCCGGTCAGAAATACCGCATTTTAGATGAGGAAATTATTGATTCAAAACTGGGTGTGGCTTTTTCAAAAAATAAAGACACCCAGAAGGCAGAACAGCTTCGTCAGGCGATGGCGGAGATGCTTGAAGACGGAACGGTTCAGTGTATTCTGGAAAAATATGGGATGGAAGACCGGGTGGCAGCAGGGGGGATTACACCATGAAAAAATCAGGACAGTCTAAAATGAAGGTGCAGTTATACGAAGGACTCTTCGTGGTTGTCATTATAGTGGTTATTGTCGTTCTGATACTGGCGGTCCGCTCGGATAAAAAAAATATTGAGAAGACCTTTGACAATACACTGACTTATTTAAAAAGTCAGTGCTTAAGCTACGATGAGGTCGTACAGGCAGATAAAATTAAGAGCCTGGTACGGCTGACAGAACAGGCAGTTGAAGTAGGAGCGGATATCCATAGGAATTCTGAGTTAATTGATTCAGTATATTTAAAGAACTATACAGAGGCACAGCGGATGGCAGGAATTATCATTTTAGATGAAGATATGCAGCCGGAATGTCAATACAGCAATGTCGGACTGGATTATGATGCCTGGAATGAACTGATTCAGGATAAAAAAATCAGCGAGATTACAAAATATTCTAAAAAAATCTATGCAGAACGGATTCAGAAAAACGATAAATGGTATGATCTGGCAGCAATATCCAGAACAGACAGTCCGGGAGTTGTATTTTGCTACTGTTATCAGGATACAGACCGTCTGACAGACAGTTATGCGGCAGTCAATAATCTGCTTGCCGGATATGCCATGGATATGAATGGTACCCTTTTTATAGCAGCTGATGATAAAATTTACGGAACAAATGATGCGCAATACGAGAATTGTCAAACCACGGAAATTCCGGTTATACAGGAATTACGTTCCATAGAACTCTCAGATAATCTGGTATATTTTACAAGTGACGGACACCGTTATTGTGGCGGAAAAGGACGATACAGGGATTATAATTTATACGTATATTATCCACAGAAAGAAGTGTTTGCGGCAACACGCAGGACAGTTCTTTTGGCATTATGTATTTCCATGCTTATCTGGGCAGCTGCAACGGTGGCAAGAAATAAATCCGGGCGGGTTCATATGCGGGAATTAAATGAGCAGCTAAAGATTATTGAAGCACAGCAGAAAAAAGAGGTGGAATATCAGTTAAAATTAAAGCAGTCCATGGAAGAAGCAGTCCGTGCTAATATAGCAAAGACAGATTTTCTACGCAGAATGAGCCACGATATCCGTACACCGATTAACGGAATCAGGGGTATGGTAGAAATCGGAAGGTATTATAAGGATGATTTGGAAAAACAGAGCGATTGTCGTGAAAAAGTCTGGGAGGCTTCCGGCTTTCTGCTGGACCTGGTCAATGATGTTCTGGATATGAATAAACTCGAATCCGGACAAATCCAGCTTTCAGAAGATTCTTTTGATTTGCAGGATATTTTAAATGAAGTAATGTCTATTTTAACGGTACAGGCAAAAAAGAAAAATGTCTGTTTTTATCCGATACAGACACAGCTCATGCACTGGCATTTAATCGGCAGTCCGTTACATCTGCGGCAGATTCTTTTAAATATTATGGGAAATGCCATTAAGTATAATAAAGAAGGTGGTTCGGTGACGACATCTGTGACAGAAACGGAGAGTACATCTGATTTTAACAGAGTCATGCTGGAATTCATATGTCAGGATACAGGAATTGGTATGAGTAAAGATTTTCAGGAGCATATGTTTGAACCGTTCGCTCAGGAAAAAGAGATGATGCAGACCGTTTACAGCGGCACGGGACTGGGACTTCCGATTGTCAAAAAAATTGTAGAGGTAATGCAGGGAACAATTGATTATACCAGTGAAAAAGGGAAAGGCACAACATTTGTAATAAGACTGCCGTTTCAGGTGGATAAGAAGAAGGAACAGTATACAGTGCAGGATGAAGAAGCAAAAACTGTTGTACTTGACGGCATGAAAGTTCTGCTTGCGGAAGACAATGTGCTTAACATGGAAATTGCAGATTTCATCTGTGAGAATGAAGGCATGATTGTTACAAAAGCATGGAACGGAAAAGAAGCATTGGAGTTGTTTGAACAGGCTGAACCCGGCACATTTGATATTATATTGATGGATTTGATGATGCCGGTTATGAGCGGACTTGAAACGGCAAAAAATATCCGCTCGCTTCAGCGGTCGGATGCAAAGACGATACCAATCATAGCAATGACGGCAAATGCTTTTTCGGATGATGTGGCAGACTGCAAAGCGGCGGGAATGAATGAGCATGTGTCAAAGCCGCTGGATGCGGATAAGCTGATAGAAACGATAGCAAAATATGTTTCAGGATAAAAAATCAGGATAAAAAATAATAATTTTTTATAGACACCAATCAATAGATATGGTATATTAAATTGCTACTATAAAAACGAAAGAATAAAACATGTACAATAATGTATGGAAAGGCAGGCGCTATTGAGAAAAAACATTACAAGAGGAAAAAGAATTTTTGCGGCAGCAGCCGTAGTGACAGCAGTGTGTATGACAACAAATACAGTTGTTCCATTTATGACTTATGCATACGCAGATACAGCGAATATACGTGCAGGGGCAGTTACTGTTACAAGTGAAAGCCAGCTTCGTCAGGCATTGCAGGCGGGCAGCAGTTTAATTGTTGTCAGTGGGAGTATTACGGTTGCAGAGGACGCTGCGGGAACACCTCTTATGATACCGGGAAATGTGACGATAACAGGGGCGGACAGCAGCAGTGAACTAATTATCAGAGGTGCAGTACAGCTTACCGGTGATCATGTTACGATTCAAAATGTAAAATTGCATTTTATTTCTACGAATGCTTTACAAAGCGTCGTACATAGAGAGATTTTTCTAGCTGGACACAGTCTGGTACTGGATAGTGTAGATACGTATGTTAAAGGTGGTGCAGGTTCCGGACTGGGAGGTTTTGGGGGAACAGAAGAAGAACTGCTCCCAACAGTCTATGCAGGCGGATTTAAAAATACGGTTGTCGGACAAAATGCATCATTAACTGTTACCAATGCGGTTGAAAATACAAAGATTCAGGCCGTTTACATGAGCCATGATTCCGGGAGTGACGGGAAAACCGCATATACAGGCAGCGCAGAAGTTTATGCAGATGCAAAAACGGTTATTCGTGAAGGAATTCATACAGAAAATAACAGCTGTGCAGATATTACGCTGAAAGGCATGGGAGAGAGTATTATTGCCAGTGCGAAAATAAAAGATTTTTACGGCAATGAAAACACCAGTCTGACCTTGCAGAAATGTTCTGTAGACGGCAATATCCAGAATGTTGAAAATGTTATATTGGATGATGAAGCGGAACTGTGCCTGGTATCCGGCAGTTTAAAAAATATAGAGGTAAAAAATAAAGCCTCTTTAAATCTGACAGAGTATGATGAAAGTATCTTTGTTGAAATTAAAGGAAATTTCACCGGAAATCAGACGTCAGACAATATCGCAGACGGCTATATTGTATTAAAAAAGGATAATCAGGTCATTATTGATAAGGATGTAACAGGTACAACAAAGGCGGCAGTCGGTAATAAGCTGTTTCCATCCGTTTTCACGGAAGGTTATACTTATATAACGGCGCAGGGCAAGGCAGCGAAGGAAAGCTTTGCACCGGCAAAAGCAGGCTGGTTTTTTAAATATACCGTGGATACACAGTCGAACTGGACAGCAACGACAAAGCAGCCGGAGGAAGAAGACTTATCTGTTGGCAGACTGGTGATTCAGTCTGCACCGCAAACGGTAAATATCAACCGCATTTTCCAAAAGGAAGACGGCTCAATTCCTGATGATACGGTGTATTTTGATATTGACTGTTATAACAGTCAGGGAGTATTAATGGACGGTGCTGATGTGACCGACTGGCTTGGAAGCAGTGTTTTGGTTATGAAAACGTCACTTTGGGAAAGTGAAGATGCGGAAAGTCTGAATGAAACCAATTGGGGCGAAGCTGTCGCGCTGGTAACGGACGGAGAAAATTATCCAAACCGTTATTTTTTAGAAGCATATCCGGGGGCAAAGACGGGAACATATACTTTTTTATTTTTCCCGAACGGATATGATGAAGGCAATATTGAAACAGTCGGCGCGGTAAAAGCCCAGAAAGATAAGATATTTGCAGAATGTACGGTGGAATTTACCGATAAAGATATTGAACCGGTGCAGAAGCATCAGGTGATTGTAGGCAATGGAACCGGTTCGGGAGAATATGCAGCAGGCGACATTGTCACTATAACTGCGGCAGGTGCGGCACAGGGTATGGCATTTGACCGGTGGGCAGGCAATACTGCACTTGATTTTACAGAGAACACGGACAGCCATTCAGCGACAGCTGTATTTATCATGCCGGACGGTGATGTCGAAATCAATGCAGAATATAAAGACATTTCGGCTCCGACAGGAGAGATTACCGTATCGACAAATAAGTGGAACGTATTCTGCAATGCAGTGACATTTGGAAAGTTTTTCAAGGAAAGACAGGAAGTCGGTATTCATGCAGATGATCTGGGGCTGGGTATCGATAAGGTTTTTTATCTGATTTCAGAGGAAGCAAAGACGTTGGAAGAAGTGCAAAATATTCAGGCTTCAGACTGGACGGTTTACGAACAGCGTTTTGCAATTGATCCGGATAAAAAATGTATTGTTTATGTTAAAATTACAGATAAGGGCGGTAATACAGCCTATCTGTCTACAGACGGACTGGTATTTGACGGTTCTTCACCGGTTATTGGCGGCGTAAAGCATAATGAAACATACGGCGGCAGTGTTCAGTTTACGGTAAACGATGACAATCTGGACTATGTGGAGATTGACGGTGTTTTAGCAGGTCGTGAAAACGGAGGTTATACGGTCACAGATGTTGAAGGAGCGCATACAATCACAGCTGTTGATAAAGCCGGAAACCGTACACAGGTAAGCGTTACAATTGTACACGCAACACAGCCAACAACGGAAAGTACAACGGAAGCACCAAAGCCAACGGAAAGTACAACAGAAGCGCCAAAGCCAACGCAGAAACCAACGGAAGCGCCGACAGAGGTAACAAAGCCGACGGAAAAGCCGACAGAGGTGACAAAGCCGACGGAAAAGCCAACGCAGAAGCCGACACAGGCGACGACGGAAAGCACAACCGAAAGTACAACAGAAACGCCAAAGCCAACGCAGAAACCGACGGAAGTGCCGACAGAAAAGCCAACGCAGAAGCCGACACAGGCGACGACGGAAAGCACAACCGAAGGTACAACAGAAGCGCCAAAGCCAACGCAGAAACCGACGGAAGCGCCAACAGAGGTGACGAAACCGACGGAAAAGCCGACAGAAGCCCCGACACAGAAGCCGGAAACAGATGAAAAGGTCATTTATGAAATGCGTCAGGATGCAGATGGTAACTGGCATTACTATGCAAATGATACCATTGCAGCGGATTACTGTGGCATGGCAGTAAATGAATACGGCTGGTGGTATATCAAGAATGGTGATGTAGACTTTACATATACAGGTATGGCATGCAATGAGTACGGCTGGTGGTACTTCAACAACGGACAGCTGGATACGACATTTTACGGTCTTGCAAACAATGAATATGGAACATGGTTCTATACGGACGGACAGTTAAATTTCGGTTTTACAGGGATGATTATTCCGGATGACGAGTGGCTCTATGTTCAGAACGGACAGGTACTGACAGATTATACCGGAATGGCATTAAACGACTACGGCTGGTGGTACTTTAACAATGGCAGAATTGATTTTGTATATATCGGGATGGCGGCAAATGAATACGGCTGGTGGTATTTTAACAACGGACAGATTGATTTTGGCTATAACGGTTTTGCCGCAAATGAATATGGTACATGGCTGTTTACAAACGGTATTTTAAATACGGGATTTACCGGTATGACATTAAATGGTGGTACATGGGTATATGTTACAGATGGATATATCAGTGACACTTATACCGGAATGGCATTAAATGAATATGGCTGGTGGTACTTTAACAATGGCACACTGGATTTTAACTATACCGGAATGGCTTTAAATGAGTACGGCTGGTGGTATTTTAAGAATGGACAGCTGGATTTAGGATTTACCGGTATTGGCAGTAATGAATACGGTGACTGGTTCTTTAAGGACGGGAGAATCGCTTTTGAGTACACAGGAAGCTATAATGATGGCGGACAATGGTATATGGTAAATAGCGGTTTTGCCAGTAAAATATAATAAAATCATGGGAATGGAGCAGAAATCCAATATGGAACTGCTCCATTTTTAAAAAAAATTGGCACTCCGGTATTGACATTGCTAATAATAGGTGCTATAGTACAGATAGAACAAAAGAGAAAGCAAAGTAAGTTGAAAACAGCAGATGTTTTACAATTAAAGGCTGATACAGTTTCATATGAAGCTGCTCAACATAAATGAATGAATGAATATGAAAGGAAGCGATTGTTATGGATAAGAATCCAAAACATCCATTAAAAAAGAAGAAAGTTGTACAGAAGGTGAATGCAACTGCAAACCATATGGAAGGTGAGCAGGAAGTTTCATCAAAGCATAAAAAACACACATATTAGTTGAGTGAAAAATCCCACAGGTTGCGAAATGACGACCTGTGGGATTTTCTTTGTTAAATTCAGACTGGTACAGAGTCTTGCGCTGATGGCGATTGTTGTATTCAATGCGTCCGGTGTAAAAGAAGTATTGTTACAGTTATTCAATAAGATTATTGAAACGTAAAATCGGTATTGCTATTGTACGGACATTTGCATATAATAAAGATAGATGGAAACACTACTCACGAAAGGAGATGCTTTATATGGCTGCAAAATCAGCAAATTTATATGCAAGGATTGAACCGGATGTCAAAGAAAAAGCTGAAAGTATCCTGTCTACACTTGGTATCCCTGCTTCCAGTGCTATCAATATGTTTTATAAACAGATTATCTTACAGAGAGGACTTCCGTTTGAAGTAAAAATACCATCTGCCAGACCTGTTGACATCGGCACATTATCAGAAGCAGAGTTCAATGAAGAATTGGAGAAAGGATATGCGGATATGCAGGCTGGACGGACAAAAAATGCGAAGAAAGCCTTTGCTGACATTCGCAAGGATTATGGCTTATGATATATGAAGTAGAAGTATCCGAACAGGCTGACAGTGATTTGAGAGGGATTTTTGAATATATTTGCTTTTGAATTACAATCGCCGGAAAATGCAAGCGGACAGCTTGACCGTCTGGAAGAACAGATATTAAGTCTGGATACGATGCCGGAGCGTTATCGAAAATATGAAAAAGAACCGTGGAAAAGCCGTGGACTTTGTGTATTACCAGTAGATAATTATGTAGTACTTTATATTCCAGACAGCGATAAAAAAGTTGTAACAATACTTAGAGTAATGTATGTCGGACGGGACATAGACAATCAGTTGAATTTCTACACAAAGCAATAAAGGATATGATTTAAAGCAGTTTTTCATTTATGATTGACTGCTTTTTTCATACTCAAAAGAGATTAAAATTGTTATCAAAGATATCTGCTCACATTATGCGACATACCAATAATATCATTGGGGGTACAGGATAATATATCACACAGCGTTTCCAATGTTGCGGTTGTGATGTTCTTATTGTGCTTTAAATTGAAATGTTATATTATTAAAATAAAGATAATACATAAACTGAGTATTCAAATCGCAAAAAAATTTTTTTGAAAATTTTTAAAAAATATAAAACTTTTTCCAGACCCTGCGTGTCTGATATATAGATAACTCAATAAGACATTGAAAAAAAAGAGTGCACTTATGAAAAAAGAAGAAATTACAACACTTGTACAGAAAATAAGTGAATAATCTGCGCCCAAATGAGCCGCCTGTCCGGTGCAAGTGAGCCACGATTTCATTTTGCCGTGAGCCATTATTCCGGTCACAATGAGCCACTTGTTTTATAATAGAATGGTATGCAGTAATTAGAGATTACGACACCACAGATTTTTATGGAAATGTATCTCATCATCACGAGATATTTACTAAAGCTAATGGTTGGCAATCAGTGGTACAACTCCCGCTTCTAAGACAGGAACGTATTTGGACGGTTACCCGATAAGTGAAACGCAGGGATTTTTAAAAAATTAGCACTCACCTCTTGACAGTGCTAACAACATGTGATATAACACAATTAAGCCTTGGGTGTTACATAACAAATAGAACAATAAAATAGCAATCATAAAAACAAAAATCCTGCATGAATTGAAGAAGAAAAAGGCTGGCAGGAATGGTTTCAAAGTGATTGTATACAATAGAGAATGAGAAAAAGGAGGCAGAAACTATGAACATTAACAAGTTTACACAGAAGTCCATTGAAGCGGTGAATCAGTGTGAAAAGATTGCTTACGATTATGGCAATCAGGAAATTGACCAGGAACATTTTCTTTACAGCTTAATGACAATAGACGATAGTCTGATTGCAAACCTGATTGAAAAAATGCAGATTAATAAAGAAGCATTTATTTCCAATATTGAAACACTGCTTTCACAAAAAACAAAAGTATCCGGCAACGTACAGCTTTACGTGAGCAATGACTTAAACAAAGTATTAATCAATGCCGAAGACGAAGCAAAGCGCATGGGAGATGCGTATGTATCCGTTGAACATCTGATGCTGGCAATGATTGCATCACCAAATAAGCAGATTAAGCAGCTTTTTAAGACCTACGGTATTACAAGAGATTCGTTCCTTTCCGTACTGGCAACGGTCCGTGGTAATCAGTCCGTAACAAGTGATAACCCGGAAGCAACGTATGACACACTGGCAAAATACGGACAGGATTTAGTTGAAAAGGCAAAGTCCGGCAAGTTAGACCCGGTTATCGGCAGGGATAATGAAATCCGTAATGTTATCCGGATTCTTTCAAGAAAAACCAAAAACAATCCGGTGCTGATTGGTGAACCTGGTGTCGGTAAAACAGCCGTTGTTGAAGGTCTGGCAGAACGGATTGTCCGTGGCGATGTACCGGAGGGCTTAAAGGATAAGAAAATCTTTGCGCTGGATATGGGCGCACTGGTAGCCGGTGCGAAGTACCGTGGCGAATTTGAGGAACGTTTGAAAGCGGTACTCGATGAAGTGAAGAAAAGTGAAGGACAGATTATTCTGTTTATTGATGAAATCCATACGATTGTCGGCGCCGGTAAGACAGAAGGCTCTATGGATGCAGGCAATATGTTAAAGCCAATGCTTGCGCGTGGTGAACTCCACTGTATCGGTGCAACAACACTGGATGAACACCGTCAGTACATTGAAAAAGATGCGGCACTGGAAAGGCGGTTCCAGCCGGTTATGGTTGATGAACCGACCGTTGAAGATACCATTTCTATCTTACGTGGTTTGAAAGACCGTTATGAAGTATATCACGGTGTAAAAATTACAGACGGCGCACTGGTATCTGCGGCAACCCTTTCAGACCGTTACATTTCCGACAGATTCCTGCCGGATAAAGCAATCGACCTTGTCGATGAAGCCTGCGCAATGATTAAGACCGAACTGGATTCTATGCCGGCTGAGCTTGATGAATTACAGCGTAAGGTCATGCAGTTAGAAATTGAAGAAGCTGCATTGAAGAAAGAAACCGACAATCTCAGTAAGGAACGTCTGGAAGCCTTGCAGAAGGAATTATCGGAAATGCGTTCTGAATTTAAACAGCAGAAGGCAAAGTGGGACAATGAAAAGTCCAGTGTTGACCAGATTAGCAAGATCAAAGAAGAGTTAGAACAGGTCAACCATGAGATTGACGAAGCTAAGAGAAATTACGATTTGGAAAAGGCGGCACAGTTACAGTACGGCAGACTGCCGGAGGTTCAGAAACGTCTGGAAGAGGCCGAAAAGAAGGTACAGAATAAAAATCTGGATTTGGTACATGAGAGTGTTACCGAAGAAGAAATTGCAAAGATTATTTCCAGATGGACAGGAATCCCGGTTGCCAAGTTAAGCGAATCTGAACGGGAAAAGATCCTGAATCTGGACACACTTCTGCATAAGAGAGTTGTTGGACAGGACGAGGCTGTTACGAAAGTAACAGAGGCAATTATCCGTTCAAAGGCAGGCATTAAAGACCCGACCAAACCGATTGGTTCATTTCTGTTCTTAGGACCTACCGGTGTCGGTAAGACAGAGCTTGCAAAGACACTGGCAGAGAGCCTGTTTGATGATGAAAGCAATATTGTCCGTCTTGATATGTCAGAGTACATGGAGAAATATTCTGTTTCGAGATTAATCGGAGCGCCTCCGGGATATGTCGGATACGATGAAGGCGGTCAGCTGACTGAGGCAGTCAGAAGAAAACCGTATTCTGTTGTTCTTTTTGATGAAATTGAAAAGGCACATCCGGATGTATTCAATGTATTGTTACAGGTACTTGATGACGGACGAATCACCGATTCGCAGGGCAGAACGGTAGACTTTAAGAATACAATTATTATTATGACAAGTAATATCGGTTCAACCTATCTGCTGGACGGTATTGATGAAAACGGCGGCATTAAGCAGGAAACAGAAGAACTCGTTATGAACGATTTGCGCGGACATTTCAGACCGGAATTTTTAAACCGTCTGGACGAGATTATTCTGTTCAAGCCGCTCACAAAAGACAATATCGGCAATATCATTCATCTGCTGATTGCAGACGTCAACAGACGTCTGGCAGACAAGGAATTGCAGGTACGTCTGACAGATGCGGCAGAAAGCTATATTACAGAACACGGCTTTGACCCGATGTACGGCGCAAGACCGTTAAAGCGTTACGTTCAAAAGACGGTAGAAACACTGGCGGCAAAGTTAATCTTAAAGGGTGACATCAATACGGGTGATGACATTGTGATTGATGTTGTAAACGGTGAACTTACGGCAAGAGCCGAGGGCAGAAAAGCCATCGAAGAAAAATAAAACGGCAGTAAAGAGCATAAGATTATAAAAAACAAAGAAAAGGCGGGTGGTACTGTTATATTTCAGTGCCACCCGCTTTTTACGTGCGCCAAACATCAGATAAACTGATTGCGTGTAGTATCGTATTCGTAATCAATTCCTTTTAAAGTCTGTACGATTTCCGTTTCATCTACCATAAAGGCTTTGCAGAATTCTGAAAGATTCGGATAAAAGTCGCGAAGCTGTGTATTTGTAAATGAAAGCAGCATAACGGGATCTTTTGGTAACTGAGCCATAGTCATACAATCTCCTTTTGATACAAAACTGCTTTGAAAGCAGTCTGTGAATTTCTGTTGCCTAGCATACCGCAAAAATCAATCATTTTCAAGATAAATATTCACTTGTCTTTTGACTTTGTGGTATACTGACGGTAAATAGGCGAATAGATAAATGTGAATGGAGAGCGATATGATTATTTTAAAAGCGGAAGGCACACTTGCGGCAGTCTTTCATAAAACAATAAAAGTCATGGAACAGAATGTAGAGTGGAATGAAACATTTGCAATTAATAATAACACGCTGATTCTGCCCGGTACATTAAAATCGTTGTTTTTCAGTTTTGATAATAAAAAAGTGCTTGGAAATGTCATAGAAGAACCCATTAAAGAAGAACCACGGTTAATGCTTGGAAATGCCCTGCTTGAAAATACCATTAATTTAGTTCTTTACATATTTGGTAAGTGGGGAAAAATTAAAGGGCTAACCGTTGAAAAGGATTACAGACAGTTAGAACAACAGATGAATGACATCCTGCGGGAAGTAGAAGTACAGGCATCCTTAGATGCCACGCAGTGCCGTTTCTATCATGAGGGAATACGCATTACCTACGAAGAAGTGATTGAGCGGATTTTAGAATACATGAAGCCGGATTATCTAAATGAGGAGGAAGAAGAACAAGACGATACGGAGATTCACGATGTTTCCGACTGGGAGAAAAAGTATCAGCTCGGATTGTGGCATAAAATTGTCTGGAAATCCTACGAAACCGGCATTAGCAAAAAGAAGTTATCCGCCAAAGAGCGGGCGGCAGGGCGAATTGGAAATGACTTTTACATCACGGGCTATCAGTGCCCGGAATGTAAAAAGCCAATGTACATGGTGGTTTATCCGAAAAATAAAGAGTTTCATATCGACACGGACGAGGGCAGGGTTATTCTTGCAAGGGCATATACCTGTATGGACTGTCATCGTTTTTATACGCCAAAGCCCTACAAACTGCTGATGGAAGGCAGTATTTATATGATGGATTTTGAGGACGATAACACGGCGTATGAGGATTATCAGGAACTGCTCGGCGCAGACGGACAGCGTATATCCAACAGCCGGTTTAACCGTTATGAGAGCAGTGCGCCACAGTCCGATTTTGAAAATGAAGCGGATGACCGTCTGGAAGAACTCTATAACAATATGCCTGAAATGTCTGTAGAAGAAATTTTTGATATTGCCGACATGCTGGATTCGGAATTCTATCCGCAGTCCCGGCGGGAAGCAATTGAAGAACAGGTAGACAAAGCGGCGGCAGATAAAGGCATGGACCGTAACGTTCCGCCGAAAAACTGGCAGAAGCACCGGGAAAAAGTGCAGAAAGAAAAACAAAAGAACGAAAAGGCACAAAAGGAAAAAGAGCGGTCAGAATCTGCGCAGGGACGGTCTGATGAGAAAGAACCGTCAGCAGGATACAGTGCGCAGAATCCGCAGGAACAGTGGGATAGCGGACAAGTCAAAGACAGGACGTTTACGGACAGTCAGACTGCGCCGCAAGACGGAACGAACCGACCGGGCAGAACAGCAGACGATTACGTGACATCACAGGACAAAGCTGCACCGTCTACAGCCGACACCCAGACACAAAAGCAGGGTACACATGTACAGCTACAGACCGGCGGGGCAGACGCACCTCCAATATATAGAAATGATTATATCCTTTATTCCA
>OGNY01000060.1_pt1 | contig 113769 bp, 92 predicted proteins | sample 1573551 | NCBI WGS metagenome assembly OGNY01 (sample SAMEA2581885, study PRJEB24529) | metagenome | biome: Human gut stool | place: China | collected 2011
TATGTTTTATTGAGGATTTTTAAAATAATGAAGATCTAGAAACGCAAAACTTCAGGCATGAGCGTGCTAAGGTATTGGGCGGGGAATTACACGTGGAACCCGTCATCCCCCATGGAACTTCAGTCGTTCTTCGTTTTAATTCTCTCAAGAAAACGGTTGCATAATGACAAGCGAACATGACATTATTGTTGTAGATGATCACCCGCTTTTTCGGCGCGGCGTCATCCAATTATTGAAGATGGATCCGTCCTTTAACGTCGTCGCAGAAGCCGGCGATTTTGAAGCCGCAATGGTTGCCGTAAGAGAAAGAGATCCTGACATTGTTCTTCTGGATCTAAACATGAAGCACACCAGCGGTGTTGAGATCCTCACTGCCATTAAAGCATTTGATCCGTCGATCCGCGTCATCATGCTGACGGTGTCCGACTCCCCTTCCGATTTGCTGCAGTGCTTTCAAAACGGTGCGAACGGCTACCTGCTCAAAGATCAGGAACCGGAACAAATTCTTGAAGACATTCAGAAAGCGGCAAAAGGCCAAACGGTTCTCTCGGCCTCCATGAATCAAGCCCTGGCCGAATGCTTAAGAGAAGAGTCCTTCAGCAAAGAGCGCCGCCTCTCCGAACTCACGGAGCGGGAGAAGAGTGTCTTAAAGCTCATTGCTCAGGGCAAAACTAATAAAGAAATCGGCAAAGCACTCGAGATTTCCGACGGTACGGTAAAAGTACACGTCAAACATGTGCTCCACAAACTATCTTTCCGCTCCAGGGTAGAAGCGGCTGTTTGGGCAAAGGAACAAAAGAATCTTTAGCCGCAGGCAAACGAAAAAAGCGCACAACCAAATTCGGAAGTGCGCTTTTTTTGATGCTTTGAATCTTACTTCTGCGGCATGACTTCAGCGTGGCAAAGCAAGCATTCGTAGCGGTTGGGGTTCACCTTATCGCCGGTCACATGGCTGGGAGGCAGCGGTGTGGGAGAGCCTTTGGCTACTTTCATACCCGGTTCGCCGGGGATGTGGCACATCACGCAGACGTTCTTTTCCGGAGTAATCGGAATGTAAGCCGCGATCGGATGCGGAATCATCGGGGGAGCAAATTTGGCGAGCTCAGACGTCTGAGCAGGCTGTTGTGCATACACGGCAGGGGCGAAGACCAGTGCAGCAAGAGAAAGCATGAATAATTTTTTCATATGAACTCCTATTGAGTTTTCTTTGAATCTTTAATCAGGCGAATTCCGAACTTCAGACTGTTTTCCGGGCAAATGCTCACGCATTTACCGCAGTTCGTGCATTCTCCGGAAGCGTACATACCGATTTCCGCCGCTTTCTTGAAGTTAATCACTTGCGGTTCGGGGCAGACTTTAATGCAGTCGCCGCAGCGGGTGCACGTATCATTGTCGAACTTGACCTTGGTCAGACCGATCTTTCCCCACAGTGCCCAGAAGGCGCCCAAGGGACACAAATGGCCGCACCAGCCGCGTTTTGTCACGGCAAGGTCAAGTGCAAAGATTCCGAAGACAGCACTTAACAGACCTAAGAATCCTCCGTAAACGATCTCACGCCACAGAATGCCTTGCGGGCTGATAGCTTCAAATGCCGCCGTTCCGGTTACTATGGACAGGATCAGGGCAAGCGCCAGAAGCACATAACGCGTACCGGAAGACAGAGACAAGACGTTCGTATTGATGCCTAATTTCTTACGCCACCAAAAGGCAAAGTCCGTGACCAAGTTCATCGGACACACCCATGAGCAGAACGATCTGCCGCTTACAACCCAATAGACGGCGAGAATGATTCCGGCTCCGATCATGGATTCCGGTGAAAGCCAGTACTGAGCGACCAGGCGCTGCAGTGCGGCGAACGGATCTGCCAGAGGAACGGTGTCAAAGATTCGAGATGAAGAAAGATCTCCGGCAAGAAGCGGATGACCGAGGACTTTCCAGCCGAAGCGGAATGTACCGATGAAGGCGAGCAGAATGCAGAACTGAACAAAACGGCGCGCAATCGTAAAACGATAGCGGTGCAGCCATTCTCCGAACGTGCGGGGCGCGTCCAGATGACGAATTACTTTTTTGTTTTCCATCATGGCAGCTCCGAATTCAAGAAGTCCAGGCCTCCCGGAGGAAGCGGCTTCCCGTCTTTACTCGTCATCGGTGCATCGGGCACAGCTCGAGCATCGAGTTTTTCCTTCCAGCCCAAACGATAGTGGTCGCCGATCTTACCGAGGAACGCATCCGGATCAACAATGTTGATCGAAGGTTTATCGGTCGGGCAGCTATGAACGCACAAACCGCATCCGGTGCACTTATCGGGATGAATTTCCGGTACGAACATCGCATGGTTACTGATCTGACGCGGCTGGCTTACGATCACGATCGCCTTGTTTTGTTCAGGACAGTCGCGATAGCAGATTTCGCAGCGCAGACCTTGCCAAGACAAGCATGTGTAGTGGTCGATCGCGGCCACACCCATTTTTGCCTCAGTAATGTCGGTTAACTCGTGTGACAGCGCCCCGCTCGGACAGGCTTTCACGCAGGGGATGTCTCTGCACATATAGCAGGGAATATCACGCGGCGTAAAGAACGGAGTTCCGGGAGCGGCGATATCGTTGAAACGGGCCAGTTTCAGCGTGTCGTAAGGACACGCTTCCACACACAGCCCGCATTTAGAACAGGCGGTTTCAAATCGATCAGGAGGCAGTGCTCCGGGCGGACGGGGAACAAACCCCTGGGCTTTAGCGGACTTCTGCAGGAATAAATCCCAAATCAGACCGGCGCCCACGCCGACGGCAGCGACTTGCAAACCTTTCTTTAAAACGTCTCTTCGGGTTTGATTCGTCATGGAGGATACGGAGGGCCGGACGGCCCTCCCGTTAAAAGTTACTGAGCTTTATAGACCTTGACGGCAGATTTCTTGAAATCCGGTTCTTCGGAAATCGGGTCTGTCGCGTCAATAACGACCTGGTTGGTCTGAACCTTTCTGTCGAAGAAGGCGAGCCAAGTCATTCCTCTCGGCATGAAGTTACGCTGGTTGGTCTGAACAATCGCCTTGACCTGACCGCGGCGGCTTTCGCAAACTGCGACGTCACCGTTCTTCAGGCCGCGTTTTTCAGCATCCTTCGGATTCATGTACAAGAAGGAGTTCGCCTGAGCACGTTCGAGTTCAGGGACTCTCATGGTCATACTGCCGGTATGCCAATGTTCAAGGATACGGCCGGTGCAGAGCCACAGGTCATATTCCTTATCCGGCTGTTCGACAGGAGCAGCATACGGACGGAAGAAGATCTTGGCCTTGTTGGGCAGCGGAACCGGTTTCGGATCCGTGACTCCGAACAGGTTGCCTGTCGGGATCGCCTTGAAGAGCTTACCGTAGAAAGCGTAACCGCCTTCCTTGACATACGGGTCATAGTCCTGATTGAAACGGTAGAGTGTTTCTTTACCGTTAACAACCGGCCAAATCAAACCGCGTGTTTCGGAGTTCATATAGGTTGTGAAGTCGGCCAGGTCATGGCCGTCGCCCAATGTGAACTTGCGATATTCGTTGAACAGGGCCTTTTCAGGGAACCAGTTCAGGTTGCCCGGAGCAGTTGTGCTGTTGATCTTGCTGACGAGGTCAGGATCAGGCCAAGCCACTTTCAGGTTGTCAGGACGTGCAAAGAGAACGTCATAGAGCGTCATATCGGGTTTAATGCCCATCTTCTCGGCTTCGTCGAGAACGCTCGGCAGTTTACCGTCAGTGTAGCCTTCTACCTTGAGGCCCGGAACCGGCTGTTCGCCCCAGCAGTCTTTAACCTGCAGACGTTTTGCAAATTCCATCATCATCCACAGATCGGTACGAGCTTCTCCGGGAGGATTGGCCATCTGCTGCCAGCCTTGTGTACGACGTTCGGCGTTGCCGTAGAGACCCCATTTTTCGAAGATCATGGCAGCCGGCAGAATCAAGTCAGCGTACTGGCAGGAGAATGTCGGATATGCGTCTGCAATCACAACGAAGTTTTCGGGATGGCGAGCAGCCTTGAGCCAGTGGTTGGAGTTAGGCGCAGCCTGGAAGGGGTTGATCACCTGTGTCCAAACAAAGTTGATGGAGTTGTCTTCCATGCCGCGGAGGATTTCCATATAAGCACGGCCAACCTTCGGGTTAATCGTCTTTTCAGGAATGCCCCAAATCTTTTCACTCTTCACGCGAGCCGGCTTCTGAGCAACCAGCAGGTCAGACGGCAGACGGTGGCAGAAAGTACCGACTTCACGAGCAGAACCGCAGGCGGAAGGCTGACCGGTTAAGGAGAAGGCACCGTTGCCCGGACGAGCGTGTTTGCCAAGGAGCAGATGGACAGAGTAGATCTGTTCATTGACCCAAACGCCTCTCTGATGCTGGTTGAAGCCCATGCACCAGAAACTGAGGATGTCGTTCTTCTTGTCGATATAGATATCAGCAAGATTCTTAAGTTTCTTCTTGAAGTCTTCCAGGCTTTCGTCAGGATCGCCCTTAGCGATCTGAGCCGTAAAGTCCAAGGTGTAGGGTTCAACGCCCTTCTTGAAGTCTTCAAAAGAGATGCTCCAGTGAGCACCGGCTTTACCGCCCTGCTGAGTCTGTTTAACTTCCTTACCGGCCATTTCAGGACGGCCCTGAGCGATTGCTTCTTCCTTGCTCAGAATGATGGCGTTCTGTTTAGCCTGAATATCCTTTTCTTTCGGGAATGCGTATTTATCGGTCGGACGCATGCCGTAGCCGATATCCATTGCGCCGGCTGCGAAGATGCAGTGCTTGTTGACGAAATCGTGGTCGATCGCGTCACGGTGAACAATTTCTCTCAGGATGTAGTTGAGGATTGCCAGGTCACCGTTCGGAGCGAAGATGATCGTTTCATCGGCCATGTTAGAACTCATGTTCTTATAGGTCGTGAGGTTGATGATCTTCGTTTCTTTGTGTGTCAGCTTACGGTCGGCAACACGAGACCAAAGAACCGGATGGGCTTCGGCCATGTTGTTGCCCCACAAGACCATTGTGTTGCACTTTTCGATATCGGAGTAGTTGTTTGCCGGTTCATCGATACCGAACACTTGATAGAAACCGACCACAGCGCTCGCCATGCAAAGACGTGCGTTCGGGTCAAGGTTGTTGGAACGCCAGCCGGCTTTTACGAGTTTGCTGGCTGCGTAAGCTTCAGGAATGGTGTACTGGCCGCTGCCGAGGATGGCGACGCCTGTCGGTCCTTTTTCCTTATAAACACGTTTGAACTGGTTTGCCATTTCGGTGAGGGCTTCGTCCCATGTCACCGCTTCAAACTTACCGTTCTTATCAAATTTGCCGTTAGTGCGGCGCATCAGAGGCTGTGTCAGACGATCCTTACCGTAGAGGATCTTGGCATTGAAATAGCCTTTAATGCAGTTCAAACCTCTGTTTACCGGTGCATCGGGGTCGCCCTTAGTTGCGACAACGCGTCCGTCTTTGACGCCGACCTGAAGACCGCAGCCTGTACCGCAGAAGCGGCATACGCCTTTTGTCCAAACGATCTCACCTTCGCTGCTCTGAATTGCGGCTCTAGCGACTTCGCTCAGAGGGATGCCAACCGTCATCGCTGCGGATGCAGCAACACCGGCTTTCAGTAAATCACGACGTTTAACTTGGGGATTATTAATCGTCATATTGTCTCCTGAACAAGAAATCTATTAGGGAAAAGCCTAGTTATTAGGAGATTGTACTACTGCGTCATCCTCGAAATTATGGACAACAAGGGCCGCGTCGACCACACTGGGAAGATTGGAGACCGCTTTAAAAAGATCCATTTCCGCTGGTACATCCGGAGCTTCAATCACGATGATGCAGCGGTTGTGATCGGGGTCCTTTTGATGGACTTCGACACCATCAATGGCGTCAAGTTCGCGGAGCATTTCGTCATAACGACCGGGGCAGGCGCTCACCAGCACTCCGGAATAGTTCATAACAACTCCTTTAACTAATCTGGGAATTCAAGGGAATCTACCAATACTTGTGCGAAAAGCTCAAGCGGGTACTCCATGAGCATAAAACAAAACGAGGGAAAACACTAGGTGTTTCCCCTCGTTACCAAAGACTTAGAGCTTATTTAGGGTACTAAGTATTTGCTTAGATCCAACCGCGAGCGATTGCCATAAAGTAACCGCAGATCGTGGCGGTGATCACACCGATCAAGCCCGGAAGGATGAAGGAGTGGTTGATCACGAACTTACCAATGTGAGTTGTACCGGAGCGGTCGAACTCGATGGAAGCCAGGTCAGACGGATATGTCGGGATGATGTAGTAGCCGTAGCAAGCGGAGCAGCAGCCGACAACCACACCGGTCGGAGTACCGATGCTGATAGCAACCGGAACCACGATAGCGATAGCAGCAGCCTGAGAGTTAACGAGCTTGGAAACTAACAGGAGAACAACTGCGTATGCCCACGGATAGAGTTTGACGTATTCAACGAGGACTTCTTTCAGTTCATTGAGGTGAGCCTTGAAGATCGTATCGGAGAGCCATGCAACACCGAACACGCAGACGACTGCAACCATACCGGAACGGAACACGGAGGTACCTCCGACGGACTTCGGAGGAGTCTTTGTGATCATGCAGATGAGAGCGCCGGCGCAGAGCATGAACATCTGAATAACCAGAGTCATGGAGAGAGGTTTCTTACCGACCATCGGACGAAGTTCGGAGAAGGCACCAAGCAGAGCAACGACGAGCACTACAGCAAGGAAGATCCACATTGCGGTCCACTGTCTGGACGGGAGCTTCTTGCCGAGGAGAGTCATAGAGTCGCCGTAAACATAGCGCTTGGCTTCCGGATCAGCGATAAGAGCCTGGAACTGCGGGTCTTTGTCGAGGTCTTTACCGCGGAAGTTGGAGTATGTAGCCATGACGAGCAAACCGATCAAACCGGCAGGAATGGTCAAGCTGCAGAGTTCAACCAGGCCGACTTCAGTACCGTTTGCCATCGGGTGGCCGGCGATCAAAGCGACCATAGAAACGCAGGCGACGGAAACCGGAGAGCAGATCACACCCATCTGAGCAGCGATAGAGGAAGCTGCCATCGGACGTTCCGGACGGATACCGGTCTTGATTGCGACGTCATAAATAATGGGGAGGAGTGTGTAAACCGTGTGGCCTGTACCGCAGAGAATTGTCAGCGTGAATGTGCAGAGCGGAGCCAGGAAGGTTACGACTTTAGGACGTTTTCTCAGAATCTTTTCAGCGATCTGAAGCATGCAGTCCAAGCCGCCGGAAGCCTGCAGTGTAGAACCTGCTGCCACCACGGCGATGATGGTCAGAATAACGTCGACCGGCGGTTTACCCGGAGGAAGACCTAACCAAGGTTTCGGACCGAACATAATCACAATCAAGCCGATGCCGGAGAACAAACCCAGGAACATACCGCCGCGCGGAGCGGAGATGAAGAGGAATGCAATCAGCAGGGCAAATTGGAACCAGAAATAAATACTCATGGCGAATTTCTCCTGTCTAAACTTTCAGAGATCTTTTTACAAATTGTTTCCATCTGAAACAAACGGAATAATCCGCCGATTTGTTTTTGTAAACAAGTGAAAAGTTCAGTTTGCACGATACATCAGGGAAATTACCTAGACTTTACAGATTAAATTTTTAGCCTAATTATTTGTTTTAAGTATTCTTTTTGAAGAATGAGAAGGTTTTTCAATTTCATTGGAAACGTAATTTTATTAGGTGCTTCTACCCATATTTTGATGATCTAAACGCCTACAAATTAGCCCTTTTCCTAGACATATTTGTTTTCAAACAGGCTTTTCCGTCTTGCATTTTTGAAACATTTTGGTTTAAAAGCACGATGAGTTAGCCGCTTTTTTCAGGAATCGGGGAGAAAAAGTATTTCCAACTTCTCAGAGTGTCCATTCTCATGAATCAATTAGTGCTTTAATGGGGACCGTTCATTTATACTAAAGTTTTATGAAAAAGAATAAAAAATAAATATTGGACATGAAAGGGCCCCACCGGTAAATTTTGTTTCATCAGCCACCTCTCTCCATAGGACCCACGATCATGTTGAAAAGAAGCAAGTTTTACTCGCGGTTGGCGCCTCCGTTTCCGGCCTCTCCCTCCCCGCTCTTGCTCAAACCGTCGACAGTTCTTTAAAGAGAACACCCATCGAAAACATCAAACTGACGCACCTAACAGACAATAAGAATGCCCCGGTTGTCTTTTATTCTCCGAGCGTCTCGCCCCAAGCCGTTTTAGACATATTCAAAGCCGTCGGACTGCCCGCACAAGGCAAAGTCGGTTTGAAGGTTGTATTCGGAAATCAGCGTGACCGCGCAAAAATGATCGATCCGGCTCTCCTGAAGCCGATCGCTGATGAACTTCATGCAACGCTGATTGAGAGCAATTACATGGACAGCGCCCGCTCGAACGCTGCTGCTCATTTGGCAACCGCTAAATCCCTCGGTTATGACAAGGTCGCTCCGATCGATATTTTGGATGCCGAAAAAGAAATAGCAATTCCGGTGCACAACGGCTACCACCTAAGGAACTTCATTACCGGATCGCACCTGGCTGATTACGACACGCTGGTTTCAATCGTTCGTTTCAAAGGACATAACTTACAGAGATACAGCGGAGCGACAAAAAACCTTTCCATCTGGCTGGGAACGGCCAGAGGTGCGTGCCAGGTACACAGTGCCGGCGTAGTCACGGACTACTACCATCCCTCTTCTCCCAAAGGGACTTCCGAATCTATGGCAGACGCCGTGAGCGCGGCCCTTGACTACAAGAAAGGACGCTGGGTGTTTATTAATATCATCAACGCCTTGAAACCGGTCGACGGCTGCCGCGGAACGGCGGATCGTCCTGATCTCGGCATCGTTGCTTCCACGGATCCGATTGCTGCCGACCGAGCCGCGCTTGATATCGTCTATGGTCTTACCTCTGATCCGGAACTGCGCAAAAAATGGGAACGCGAACATTCCGTCGACGTTCTCGATTATGCCGAAAGGAAAGGACTCGGCTCTAAGGCCTACCGTCTGCAGAAAATTGACTGACAAGTACGGTCTTTGCCTAAATTTACGGCGCCGCCGCATCGAATAAAATGAGCGGATATCTCAGCACTTTCGGCTAAAGGAGACTCCTCGACGATGACAAAAAATCGCGTTCTTTTTGATTATGACCGTGCTGCCCGCACCTCGGTTCCTGAGGCGGTCTTCTGCCAAAGCAAGTCCCGTGAGGTCATCTACAGTCTCATGGAAGAGTTCTCCAAAGCGGATGCGCCGGCAATTCTTTTTACCCGGCTCAGTGAAGAGGTCTTCTCCTCCTGTCCCGCCGAAGTAAGCCGGCATTATTCTTTTGACTCATTGGCCCGTACCGCCTTTTGCAAAAAGCTTGATCAAGGACACCAAGGAAGTGTCGCTGTTGTTTCCGCCGGAACCGCAGACGGCTTCGTCACCTGGGAAGCCGCGCGTACGCTGGAATTCATGAATATTCCCTTCCAAGTATTTGAAGACTGCGGCGTAGCAGGCCTCTGGCGCCTGGAAAGCAAAATCGAAGAGATCAACCGCCACCGCATCATTATTGCCGTGGCCGGCATGGAAGCCGCACTCGGCAGCGTTCTTGCTGGACTCACCTCCCGGCCCATCATCGGCGTCCCCACTTCCGTGGGATACGGCGTCTGTGACGGCGGAAAAACTGCCCTGAACAGTCTCTTAGCCTGCTGCTCTCCGGGACTTTCGGTCGTAAATATCGACAATGGTTTCGGCGCCGCCTGCACCGCCGCTAAAACTCTCAGTTCTTTCGGATGCTAATCAAATGACTCCTCATTTTCACGATATCGAATCTCTCTACGCTCACGATCACTGCGAAGAGCACGTTCACCATCATGACCATGCGGATCATGACCATGAAGACCGGCATCACCATCACGAACGCCACGGTCACGGAGCCGGTCAAAAAATTCTCACAATTCGTCTTCACTCAGGCATCGCAGGAGACATGTTCCTGTGCGGCTTAATGTGCATGATCGGCATGAACAATGAGGAAGCAGACGCCGTTCTGAACGGCATCTTTTCCGAGCTCAAAGGATCTGTGCATCTTGAGGACAAATTTGTCGGCGGCATTCGAGGTTCCTTCTGCCGAGTTGAGCTCCCTCACGAACATGAACATCGTCGCCTCTCCGACGTCCGCGCCATCATTGAAAAAGCTCAAATGAGCGACAAGGCCAAAGAACTTGCGCTTAAAACTTTCGGCTTCGTTGCGAAAGCCGAAAGTAAAGTCCACGGCAAGGGGCCTGAAGAAGTCACCTTCCATGAAGTCGGGGCATTAGACAGCATTTTGGATATCTGCTTTAACTGCGAGCTCTTCACGCGTTTGAATCCGGATCGTCTCATTGTCAGCCCGCTTCCGATTGCTGACGGACACATTCATTGCGCCCACGGCGTGATCCCGTCTCCGGCGCCGGCTGTTCAAGCGCTTTTAGTCGGCATTCCGGTTCGTCCGTTTGGCGCCGAAGGAGAAACCGTGACGCCGACCGGCATCGCACTCCTTAAGGCTTTCGGCGCTGAATTCGGTCCGTGGCCGCAAATGGTTATCGAAAAAATCGAAACCGTCTACGGAACGTACGTTTACGAAGGTGTGCCCAACGGTGCTACTTTTGCCTTAGGAAAAAGCTTTGATTAACGACCCGCGCCTGTCCCGACTCGAAAAGGTGCTTTCTGGGATTGCACCGAATAAACGGCTGGCGATTGCCTTTTCCGGCGGTTTGGACAGCCGTTTCCTGAGCTTTGCAGCCAAGTATCTGGGATACACTGTCAAACTTCTCACCGTTAGAGGCCCGCATATTTCTGCGGAAGAGACAGCGGAAGCCGTGCAGTGGGCGCAGGATAACAGCTTTGAGATGGAGCTTCTTGATCTAAACCCTCTGCAGATGGAAGCCGTTGTGTTTAACCACACGGACCGGTGCTACTTTTGCAAGAAGCACTTGTTCCTTGAGCTCAAAAGACGGGCAGCGGATCTTCCGCTCTGCGACGGTACAAACCATTCGGACTTATCTCATTACCGTCCCGGACTGAAGGCATTGAGCGAACTGAAAATCCATTCACCTTTGGCTGAAGCTGAATTTTCTAAGCAGGACAATCGAGAAGTCGGAGCCTTGATCGGCTTAGATCATTGGGATCAGGCCGCACGGCCCTGCATGCTGACGCGCCTCCCTTACAACCAAAAAGTGCTTGCCTCAGACCTGACAGCCGTTGGGGAAGCCGAAACGGCTATGAATCGTTTCTTTGCCGGGTTAAACAAGGGCGAAATTCGTTTCCGGCTTCGCAAGGTCAGTCCGAAAGCTTTCGAAATGCATATCCAAAGAGAAGACTTCGACCGGCTTTCCGAGCAAGAGCGCGCAGAGGCCGCGCATCTCTTGGCTTCTTTCCCGCTCTTTGCCGCGGCTCAATGGCAGCCGATGGAGAAGCTCTCGGGATATTTCGATCAGCATCTCGGAAAACAGGCTCATTAATCGGCAAGAATGTGTTATTCCACGCGCGGTACGGTGAGAGAGCCTTCCGGCATCACGATAACGGATTCCACTTTACCGATTTCTTTTTCCGCAGCGGCCAATGCTTCTTCGATGGTGTCATAGGCGCCAGAGAAAAGCATGTCGCGGGCCATCTTACGATCCAGAGCAGTCACCAAGTAGTACTTGGCCTTTTCCATTAAGCGCGTTACCGCATAAGCCTTGTTTGCGCCGATACGAAAATCTTTCTCGAGTTCGGCTTTAATGGCTTGCGGGGAGCCGAGGCGGCGACAAGCTTCTTCCAGAACCGCAGATCCGCTTCCTTCAACGCATTCGGCCACCATGATGACGGCGCCGCCCTTGCGCACGGCACAGGCTGCATTGTCCATTGTCTTTTGCATCTGATAAACGTTGATATCTTTCGGATATCCGCCGCAGGAGGCGATCACTAGATCGGCTTCTTTCGGAATCACGCTTCCGTAGACTTCATCTACAAACTTGCAGGCTTTTTTGTGAGCCTTGATGTAATCACCGGCAAACATCTTGAGGAACTGATGCTTCGCATTCAGGATGGCGTTAAACAAGAAGAGAGAGCGTCCTTTTGCGAAGAGTGCGACACCTTCCATCTGGTCTTCATAGCAGGGGTTGCCGGTGGTCTTGCCGAGGCCGGCTGCAGGATCGAGCATGAAGCTGTGGTTGACGCGAACCGTTTCCATGGCTGCGCAGCCCGGAAGAATGGCTTTACGGCCGCCGCCGTACCCGCTGAAATAGTGATGAACGATTGTGCCGGTCAGAATGACGTGGTCGACGTCACAAAGGTGCTTATTGATCCAGACCGGCGTTCCGCGGGAAGTCGTGCCGAAGTACTTAAAGTCTTCCTGTTCATTGCAGAGACTGTTGTACATCTTGAGGCGAGAAGCGACATCTTTGCCTACGGCTTTGACCATTTCCTCATCGGTCATCGGACGATGAGTGCCGAGCGCAAAGACGATATGCATATCTTCGTCCTTGACGCCGAGCTTGTTCATCTCATTGACAAGAACCGGCATGAAGTCGAAGCTGTTGGCGACACGCGTCGGGTCATTGCAGATGAAGGCAATCTTCTGACCCGGCTTGATGATCTCGTTGATCGGAGGGCATCCGATCGGGTGGTAGATCGCCTCAAGAATTTCGTAGGGGATGTTTTTCATCGGCTCGAACTCTTTGGTGCGGACTTCCTTCAGCACCAGTGTCTCATCGAGTTCGATTTCTTTTGAGCCTTGCCCGTAGGGCAAAACGTACTTCTTCATGGAACCTCCTAATGTAGAACGTTAGAACCCGCCTGCCGGCTGCGTTAATAAAGATTTGTCTTGGGCGAGCTGATGATCAAATGAATTTGGCCCTCATCAGATCTTCAGGGCTAAATATTAATACGTGTTACTAGTCTTGTCTCTCCTTCATTTTTTCTATCTCCGAACAGAAAATTTAGGAAATGACAGAAAGAAAAACGCCGGTCCTCCAACTTCCTTATAGCGAGCAGCCCTTAACAAGCAATAACAGTGCAAATTCTTTGAGCTGAAGTCTTCGCCAGGAAGAGCGGTGCGACCTCGAGATTTCCTCTACTTGCCGAAACCAAGCAAGTAGAGCACTTCGGTTTGGTAAAATTTGAGATTGTCTTTTTATAGCTTTAAGGACTCTTTTAAATGTCAGGACATTCCAAGTGGGCCAATATTCAACATAGAAAAGGCCGTCAGGATGCAAAGCGCTCCAATCTCTGGACCAAAGTCATTCGTGAAATCATCGTCGCAGCTCGTTTAGGCGGCGGAGACCCGGACATGAATCCGCGTCTGAGACTCTCTCTCCTAAAGGCACGTGCAGCCAACGTGCCCAAAGACACTGTTAAAAATGCCATTCTGAAAGGTACCGGTCAGCTCGAAGGCGCCAACTACGAAGAAATTCGTTACGAAGGCTACGGCGTCGGCGGCGCAGCTCTGATTATCGACTGCACCACGGACAACCGCACACGTACCGTTGCAGACGTTCGCCACATCCTTTCTAAGAACGGCGGCAACCTCGGAACAGACGGCAGCGTTTCCTTCATGTTCAAGCACTGCGGCTATTTCCTCTTTGCTCCCGGACTGAAAGAAGATGATGTCATGGAAGTCGCTCTTGATAACGGCGCCGATGACGTTGTGACAGATGAAGACGGTTCCATCGAAGTCACTTGCGATCCGGCAGCTTTTGAAGCTCTGCATAAAGCCTTCACAGACAAAGGCTGGGAACCCGAAGTTGCTGAAGTCACCTGGAAGAGCGACTCTGAAACCGTTCTTACCGGCGACGAGGCCGAGCGCATGCAGCGCCTCATCGACGCTCTGGAAGACCTCGATGACGTATCCGAGGTTTACACCACCGCCGTCTTTGAATAATTATTCTGTTCAACCTTAAAAATTTAGAGAAATCCCATGAAGATTCTGGTTATCGGAAACGGCGGCCGCGAGCACGCCTTGGCGTGGCGTCTGGCCCAATCTCCCCGAGTCGAAAAAGTCTACGTTGCTCCGGGCAATGCCGGAACGGCCGGTACGCCGAAACTTGAAAATTTGGCTATTTCCGACTTGAACGGACTCGCTGATTTCGCAGCTTCCAACGATATTGCTTTCACCGTCGTCGGTCCCGAAGCTCCGCTCGCCAAGGGTGTTGTCAACATCTTCCGCGACCGAGGCTTAAAGATCTTCGGACCGACCAAAGAAGCTGCTCAGCTGGAATCTTCCAAGGACTTCGCTAAAGCCTTTATGAAGCGCCACGGCATCCCGACGGCCGAATACGAAACCTTTACGGATGCCGAAGCCGCTCATGCCTACGTCCGCCGCAAAGGCGCTCCGATCGTCATCAAAGCCGACGGTTTAGCCGCCGGCAAGGGTGTCGTTGTTGCGATGACGGAAGAAGACGCACACGAAGCCGTCGACTTCATGCTCCAGGACAATAAACTCGGTGACGCCGGCGCCCGTATCGTCATTGAAGATTACCTCGACGGCGAAGAAGCCAGCTTCATCGTTATGGTAGACGGCGAACACGTCCTTCCGATGGCCACCAGCCAAGACCACAAGAGACTTCTCGACAACGACGAAGGCCCCAACACCGGCGGCATGGGTGCTTACTCTCCGGCTCCCGTTGTGACGCCTGAAATCTATCAGATGGTCATGGATCAGATCATTTATCCGACCGTCAGAGGGATGAAGGAAGACGGCATCGTCTTTACCGGTTTCCTCTACGCCGGACTGATGATCAGCAAAGATGCCTCCGGGAAACCCACGGTTAAGACACTGGAATTCAACTGCCGCTTCGGCGACCCCGAAACTCAGCCCATCATGTCTCGCTTAAAGAGCGACTTCTCCGAGCTGATTGAAGCCGGTATTGACGGCTCTTTGGACAAAGTCATTGCTGAATGGGATCCTCGCTGCGCATTGGGAGTCGTGCTGGCCTCTAAGGGCTATCCGACAGCACCAAGAAAAGGCGACGTCATCTCCGGCACTGAGCTCCAAGGCGACGACACCATCACTTTCCACGCCGGCACCAAGTTCAACGATAAAGGCGAATTGGTCACCAGCGGCGGCCGCGTTCTCTGCGTTGTAGGACTCGGTGATGATTTGCACCAGGCCCGCGACAAGGCTTACAAAGCTCTGGACAAAATTCACTTCGACGGTATGCAGTACCGTAAAGATATCGGTCACAGAGCCCTTTAAAAATTACTATATGCGCCACCCTAAACTTTTTTCGTTTATCGCAGCGCTCGGACTCGGGGCTTGTGTCAGTGCTTTCGCACAAACGACCTCGCCCCTGCCCGGTCCGTTTCCGGCCGATCCGACCCCGAAACCTTTTGACTACCCCCAAGGCTTATCTACTCCTCAGTTCACCTTGGAGCAGAATCCCGCCTCTGTTATCCAATTCGGCGACTTTCCGATTGTGCTCGGCGTCACGCCACTTTCCGTTGTGACTAGAGCGTTCGGAGGCAGTCTGCATCACCTACCCGATCGTACGGACTACCTTTGCTATTCCGCTCCGATCCAAGAAACACCGAAGCCTAAGAAAAAGGCCAAGAAAAAGCCCGCCGAGGACGAAGTGCCTCCTCCCGAAGTCATCGGACAGAACATTTGGTTCATTATCGGTGAGCGCGGAGAAGTCACTGAAGCTAAGGCAGAGGCCGTCACCACCGAGGGCGAACTCTGTCCCGCACTGCCGGAAGCTTTTTCGAATGTTTCCTTCGGACCATTCCGCATCGGCGTTAATTTGAAGCCCAGAGAAATCAAAAAGCTTGAAATCCCTGAGCCCAGTGTGGCCGAGGAAGACTCTCCCTGGCGTTATTGGTTTGCGACCAACAAAGAATCCCATCCTATCCATTACGGTTTCTTTGCCGTTGAAACCGATCCTGAGTTCGGACCGAAGAAAATGATTTCGACCGAGCTTGAATTCAAAGGAGCCTCTCATTGAGAATCGGCGTTTTCGGCGGAACCTTTGATCCGGTGCACGAGTCCCATATTCAAATGGGGCTTGACGCCCTGGAGCAATGCCATCTGGACAAAGTATTCTTTGTTCCGACCCGCCCTTGGCAGAAAACCGCCCGTGCCTCTGAAGAGGATCGAGCCGCCATGCTGAGCATGGCGCTTTCTCCACACCAAAACAAACTTATTGTCGATCGACGAGAGCTGGAGCGCACCGGCGCCTCTTATTCCATCGATACGCTCTATTCCTTCAGACAAGAGTTCGGCCCGGAGACCCCGATTTATTTCATCATGGGCTCAGACCAATGGAAAAACCTGAAAACTTGGGTCTTATGGGAAAAATTTCCGCTTCTTTGCAACCTCTTAATTTATACGCGTGACGGTGAATTCAGCGACGATCCTTATGAAGGAAAGTTCCCGATAATTCCGGTCCAGGATCTCGGTTCGAATCCGGCGCCTAACGGTCTTATCGTACTTGCAAGAAGCGAACCGGCGCCGTACTCTTCAACTGCTATTCGCACAGCTTTATTTGAAGAGCCCTCTCGCTCACAAACGATTCCGGGGCTCACTGCCGACGTGCACCAATACATTCTTTTCCACGGCCTGTATTTGCCGAGAGAAGGCGGCAAAGGAATTTAATTCCGCTTCGCTTCGCCGCCGATTTGACAGGCCTACTTACTCAAGCGTGATTAAGGTGATTTCGGACGGAACACCTACGCGCATCGTGAAGCCGTTCCACAGTCCGGATCCGTTTGTCACATAGACCTTCTTTTCGCCTCGATCGTAGAAGCCGCTTACTAATCCGTCATTGAAATAGGCCAGGAGCGGATACATGAAGAAAATATGGCCTCCGTGCGTGTGGCCGGAAAGCTGGAGGTCAAATTTCTCTTTTGTCAGAGAACCTGTCTTTGGCTGATGCGCCAAAAGGATCCTGAAATCCTCAGGACTTGTTCCGGAAAACGTCTTTTCAACATTCGGCGCCTCTTCTCCGAAACGTGACGCACCGAGATCAGTCGTTCCGCCGACCACCAAAGATGCACCGTCTTTTGTGAGCACGTCACTGCCGTTGCGCAGTATTTTGATGCCAAGTGTCGGCAAAGCTGCCATCCACTCTTGATAGACAGAGTAGTACTCATGATTTCCGGATACGGCATAAACACCGTGCTTAGACTTTAAATGTTTCAAAGGTTCAAGTTCAGGAAGGAGTTTTTGTACCCGACCATCGATAAAGTCACCCGTGACCATCACGATGTCGGGATTTAAATCATTGGTCCTTTTCACGATCTCGGACAGCCATTCTTTGCGCTGAACAGGCCCGACGTGCAGGTCGCTCAGCAAGGCGATCGTTGTTCCTTTCCATTGAGCAGGAAGGTTTTTAAAGACAATCGTTTCAGTCTTTACCTCAGGGACTTTGATGCCTTCATACATTCCCCAAAAGCCGCCTGCGACAGAAACAATAAAAAACGGAACAATAAAGACAAGGCGATTGAAGCTAAAACCGGTCTTTACGCCGAAAGTGCCGAGCAGCCAAAGTCCGAGAGAACAAATGTCTTTCAGCAAAAGCAAAAACGCCGCAAGAATAAGTGCTCCGTACAAGGCCTCCCAAGTAAGCATCCATGCGCCCTTGACTGCGGGCTCAAAGAACGTACCTCCGTTCATGGTGTAGGCCATGTACTTCATGGAAATCAGAAAGATTACCGCCGCGGATAAAAGTTTCCAAAACCAATGAATCTTAAGCGGCAGGACACCGCTGCAAACCACATAAACTGCCAGGATGAGGCTCGGCCAAAACAGGAACATTTTTTCGTAGAGTTGTTAGTTCAAATCTTTTAGATTTTAGAAAACGATCCTTCGGAAAAAGAAAACTCAATTCACGGATATTTGCATGATTTTGTGATTTCCGGCTCGAAAAGAAGACTTTCTGCTGTTGAAAAGAAACCTGACTGAGTACAATTAACCGCTAACTAAACAAGAGAAAGTTTTATGGATATTCGTAAGTTACAGAGAGTGATCGTTAACGCACTTGAAGACGTCAAGGCACAAGATATCAAGATTTTCAACACCTCTAAGCAGACCGCTTTATTCGAGCGCGTCATCGTTGCAACCGCCAATTCCAACCGCCAGACTCGCGCTTTAGGCCACCATGTTTTCATGGAAGTTAAGGAAAACGGCGGAGACGCCGTCGGCATCGAAGGTCTGGAGACCGGCGAATGGGTTCTCGTCGACTGCGGAAGCGCCATCGTTCATATCATGCAGCCGGCTCTTCGTGCTTATTACAACCTTGAGGAACTCTGGGGCGCCCATCCCGTCCGTATGAAACTCCTTGAGAATGAAGACAAAGAAGAAGATTCTGAATAATTTTTACTATGAAAATTTCCGTCGTTGCCGTCGGTCTCAAAATACCCAAATGGGCTGATGAAGCATGCGAAGACTATCTGCATCGCTTTCCGTCGGATTGGAAGGTCGAATTAAAGACCGTCAAAGCCGAAGACAGGAACACGCGCACCATCCCGAAAGTTATGCAGGCCGAAGCGGAAAGGATTCGGGCCGCCCTGCCGAAGGATGCCATCAAGGTCATCATGGATGAACGCGGCGCAGACCCGACCAGCACTAAGCTCGCCCAGCAAATCAACCGCTGGAGCGACCAAGGACGCCCGATCGCTTTCATCATCGGGGGCGCCGACGGTATCGATCCGGGACTCAAAGCCGAGGCTGACTTTACGCTTCGTCTCTCTTCCCTGACCTTGCCGCACGCCATGGCTCGCGTTTTGCTCGTAGAGCAGATCTACCGCAGTTGGTCCCTTCTCCACAACCACCCCTATCATCGGGCTTAAGTTATGGATTTCTATCTTGCCTCCAAGTCGCCGCGCAGACGGGAGCTTTTGAAAGATGCGGGCTTTGACTTTGACATTCTTTTAAGCAAAACACCCGACTCCGTCAACGAAGATGTCCTGCCCGGCGAATCTCCCGAGAACTACGTGGCGCGCGTCACACGCGAAAAGGCTAAGTGGGGCCGTAAAGTAGCGGAAACCGAACGCGATTTGCTGCTTCCCGTCCTTGCCGCTGATACCACGGTTGCGTTAAACGGCAAAATTTACGGCAAGCCGGCAGACGAAAAGGAAGCTTTTGAATTCCTCAAAGATTTCTCGGGACAAACACACGAAGTTCTGACTGCAGTATGTTTGGTCGATAAGGAAGGAAAGCCAAGAGAAACTCTGACTAAGACGTTTGTCACCTTCCGCCCGCTCACCGACGAAGAAATCAACTCCTACATTGCCTCCGGAGAAGCTTTTGATAAGGCCGGCGGTTACGGGATTCAGGGATTAGCCGGTCAATTCGTCGAAAAAGTCGAAGGTTCTTACAGCGGCGTGATCGGTCTGCCCGTTGACGAAACCAAAGCCCTGCTCGCTGAAATCGGCATCCGGCCGCATTAAGTTCCTACGAAAGAGGTTACGGCCTTTTTGACACTTAGAATGGCTGAAAAAAGGCTGAATTCTTATGACCTCTACCGCGAAATACAAAACTTCCGCACCGAATAAACCAAAAAGCTGCTGGGACCTGTTTTGCTCTTTTACGCTGATGGCTATGCAGGCCTTCGGCGGCTCTACCGCAATTGCTCAGCAATTTCTCGTTGACCAAAAGAAATGGCTAACGCAGTCCGAGTTTCTTGACCTCCTGACCGTTTCTCAAGTCCTTCCGGGACCAAACATCATGATTTTGACCATCGTGGTGGGCGACCGACATTTCGGATGGAGAGGCGCACTTGCCTCTTTCCTCGGCATGATTACGCTTCCGGCAACGCTCATGCTCTCCGTCTTTGTCTTCTATCAACAGTACGCAGAGAACAAATGGGTATCCGATGCTCTGGTCGGTATGGCCGCATCTGCCTCAGGGATGGTGGCCGGCGCCGCTATGAAGCTTCTTTACAACTGCAAAGAAAATATCATCACGCCGCCGGTCTGGATTTTTGGCTTGGTCATCACATTCATCACCGTCGGCATGCTGAAGATTTCCATGGTCTACATTCTGCCGATTGTCGGTATTCCTCTCTCCTTCTGGGCGTGGTACCGATTCATTAAGGAAAGGAGCGCTCGGTCATGACACCTGCCTTATTTGCCGGACTATTCTTCCACTTCATGCTGCTTTCGCTGATCGCGATCGGCGGCTTCATGGCTACGCTCCCCGGCATGTACTCCTACCTTGTGGATACGGCAGGACTGCTGACGCCGGAGACCTTTGCCAAGACGGTTGCGTTCGGCCAGTCCCTGCCAGGCCCGAATGTACTGGTTGCGGCAGTGCTTGGCTGGGCAGCCGCCGGTCCTTTGGGTGCGCTCGCTACTTTCGGCGGAACTTCCATTCCTTTCTCGCTGATTGCCGTTCTTGCGGGAAGGTATATTCGCGAGCACGCTTCCTCGGTTTTCGTTAAGTCCTATAAAGCCGGCATGGCGCCGGTTGCCGTCGGGCTTTTATTTGCCACTGCTTATCTTCTTTTGGGAAACCAGCTTGATAACTGGCATGTGTGGGCCTGGGCCGGCGCCGTCACAATTATTGTTTGGAAAACCCATATTCCCCTCATTCTTTTAATTATGATTGGGGGAGTTATGGGACTATTAGGCTGTTTTTAGGAGGATTCAATGTCTCGTTATGTGTTAACGATCCAATCTCACGTTTCATACGGTTTTGTCGGTAATTCTGCCGCCGTTTTCCCGCTGCAGCTTTTGGGTTTTAGTCCGATCGTTGTCAACACGGTTGAATTTTCCAATCATACGGGCCACCCGACGTTCCGAGGTCAGGTTTTTACTGCCGAGCTCATCCGCGACATTATTCTCGGCATTCGGGAACGCGGTCTCATACCCAAGATCGAAGGGCTGCTTTCAGGATATTTGGGTGACGCAAGCATCGGCAAAATTGTCTTAGAGTTAGCAACTGAAATCAAAGCGGCCAATCCCAACGCTGTTTGGCTGTGCGACCCGGTGATGGGCGACACGGATACCGGTGTTTTTGTCCGTCCCGATATCCCGCAGTTCATGAAGGAACATTTCCTCAACGGGTTGGCTGATATGACAAAACCAAATCAGTTTGAACTGGAACTGCTGAGCGGACGAAAGATGAGAAGCCGCCAGGAGGCAGTCGACACAGCGCGGGAGTTGTTCACGGACAAGGGTTGCCGTGTTACGTTTGTGACAAGTCTGCTGACACCAGACGTTCTTGCAGGCACAGTCGAGACCTTAGCCGTTACCAAGGATGATGCCTGGGTCGTCAGAACACCTCTTGTGGAACGAAAACCGACGCCTAACGGACAAGGCGATACCTTCTCATCCGTCGCTTTAGGCACTTACCTCAAAACAAAGTCAGCCAAAGACGCTTTAGAAGCTGCCGTCAACACACTTTACGGATTAGTTTCTCATATGGACAGCGGTGCTCTTGATCTTCCTCTCATTGATGAGCAGCGTCAGATCCTCAGTCCTGAACATCGTTTCGAAGCTGTTCGCTGCTAGCTCAAAATTTTCATCGCTCTAAAAGCTTCCATCTCGGAGGCTTTTTCTTTGCGTCCGTTGTGAGGCTCTCACGCGCTAGTGAACATCGCCTCCTTCCTATAATCAAAACACTTTGTTTTGTGAGGCGTATTATGTCTGTTGCTGTTTTTCCTCTCGGCCCCTTAGAAACCAATTGCTATATCGTTAGCTACGAAGGCCAAGCTGTTGCAATTGATGTCGGCGGAGACCCCGCTCCCGTGAGCAAATATCTCAAAGAACACGGGTTAGAGCTGAAAGCAATCTGCATCACGCATATGCACTTTGACCATCTTTATGGCGTTGCCGCTTTAGCTGCCGAAACGCACGCTACGGTCTATACGCCGGAAAAAGATAAAGTCATCGCTTCCACAGTTCTTGGGCAGGGCGGATCTTCTGGTTTTCCTGCTGTCCCTAAATTTGAATCCGTCAGCATTGAGCCGGGAAATAAGACAGAGTTTGCCGGACTTGAATGCAAAGTTTTGAGTGTTCCCGGACACACACCGGGCTCTGTGGCTTATTACTTCAAGAAAGAAAAGTGCGTCTTTGTCGGCGACACGCTTTTCTTAGAATCCATCGGCAGAACGGACTTCCCGTTCTCCAGTCATGAACAGCTTGTGACATCGATCCGCTCCGAGCTCTTCTCTTTGCCGGATGACACAATTGTCTATCCGGGCCACGGACCTGAGACCTCCATCGGCTACGAGAAAGAGCACAACGCCTTCCTGTAATCGAAAAATTCTCGCCTGTCAGCAGACAGCTACTCTGCCGGCAGGCGTTTGTTTTTCCTAAGAGCCCACTTTTTCAAAATATATTCCAGAAGAATAGGTTATCGCGTGCAACGTAACTTTTGGATTTTTGCTTGCTGAGACTCAGAAATACGCAGGCACAAAAAACCGCTCAGACTTTCTCATCCAAGCGGCTTGTTGCAACCTTATCTAGCTTGCTACTTCACATCAGGTGCAGACACCGGAGTGATGACATCTTCTTCAAGCTGCCATTTGCCGTTGTCTTTAACTCCGAGCAGCTGGATTTCAAAAATCAATGTTGCATTCGGAGGAATAACAGAACCGGCGCCTCCGTCGCCATAGGCTAACTGAGACGGAATGAACAGACGGCGAACACCCCCGACCTTCATGCCGGCAACGCCGCGGTCCCAGCCCTGGATAACATAGCCTGCTCCGAGCGGGAATTCAAAAGGTTCTTTGCGGTCAACGCTGGAATCAAACTTTGTGCCGTCTTCGAGCCAGCCTGTGTAATGAACACGAACGAGCTCACCAGGCTTGGCCTCTGCACCTGTACCGACTTTGACGTCCACTATCTTTAAATCTTGTAAATCTTGAGTGTCAATACCAAACATCGTTATCGCCTCCTATTGGCGCTTCACTAGTGATTCTTGGATTTTATGCTCACTTGGTTCCCCCTATTGGTCTAATCCCTCAGATTGAGAACTGATTCCGCACTACACTCCCACAGATTCAAAGAGGACTAATTGAATGTCGAATTCTTTTAAGACACTTGGGTTTGCACCCCAATTAGAAAAGTTAATCGAAGCCAACGGCTTTACGTCGCCGACTCCGATTCAAATGAAAGCCATCCCGCTCGTTCGACAGGGATACGATCTTTTGGCTGCAGCTCAGACCGGCACCGGTAAAACGGCTGCTTTTGTTCTGCCCATGCTGCAGAAGATGATAGAAGAACCGACGCTTTATCAAAAGCGCGTTCCTCGTGTTTTAGTACTGACTCCTACCCGAGAGCTTGCCGCGCAAGTCGGAGAAACTATTCTTTCTCTGGGCAAAGACCTCGGCGTACGCTCTGCCGTCGTTTTCGGCGGCGTGGGCATCAACCCGCAGAAGGCCGCCATTGCCAAAGGGCTGGATTTCTTAGTTGCGACACCGGGTCGTCTGCTCGATCTCATGAACCAGGGTTTTGCAGGTCTCTCTAAGACGCACATTCTGATTCTGGACGAAGCCGACCGTATGCTGGATATGGGCTTTCTCCCTGACTTAAAGCGCATTCTGAAGGCGCTCCCGCCGGATCGCCAAACACTGCTCTTTTCCGCAACGTTCTCACCGGAAATTAAAAAGCTCGCTTCCGAATTCCTCAATAAGCCTGAGTCCGTCGAAATCGAACGAAATAAGGACTCCTCTCTTGTTCGCCAAACGCTTTACAGAGTTCCGAAAGCTAATAAACACACTGTCCTTCGCGACCTTATCGTCGACAACCAATGGGATCAGGTTTTGGTCTTTACCAGAACCAAATACGGCGCAGATAAGCTGGTTCGCCATCTGCTCAAAGACGGTCTGGTTGCCAAAGCCATTCACGGCGATAAATCTCAGAGCGCCAGAACGACAGCACTCAGAGAGTTCAAAGAGCACAAGCTTCCTATTCTCGTTGCCACTGACATCGCTGCCCGCGGCTTAGATATTGAAAAGCTTCCTCAGGTCGTCAACTACGAACTGCCGCAGCAAGCAGAAGACTACGTTCACCGTATCGGCAGAACGGGACGCGCAGGAGAAGCGGGAGAAGCTTATTCTCTGGTTTCTCCGGAAGAGTTGCCGCAGCTGGCTGCGATCGAAAAGTTCATCAAGAAGCCCCTGCCATTGTCCGATTTCCCCGGGCTGGATTACTCTGACTGGAAAGTTTCTGCTCCGACAAAGCCTCAGAACAAAAATCGCCGCCCCGGGCCAAGAAGAAACGCTCCTGCCGGATTCAAGCGCTCCGACGGGAAGCCCTCTGTTCGGCGTAAGGCCGCTCGCGGACAATAGCCTGTGTTCCACGGCTTTTTCCGTTCACTGGATAGATAACTTTTAGGCGGCCTCGGGAGTTTTCCTGCGGTCGCCTTCTTATAATCGGACAAGGATAGTTGTTTTTTATGACCGAAGCCTGACACTTGAGCCGCTTCGGCCGATTTTTAATGTGGTTGTTTATGCAAACTCCGAAATTAAACGAAGTGAAGCAGCAAGCCGGCTTTTCGTTGGAAGACATCAATATTGAAGGTTTCGCACCGATGCCTTCTCCGGCTGAAATCAAAAAAATGGCGCCTCTCACCGAGGCCGCTGCCGAGAACGTCAACAAAAGCAGAAACCAAATCAAACAGATTTTGACGGGAGAAGATGACCGTTTAATGGTCATCACAGGCCCGTGCTCCATTCATGATCCGAAAGCGGCTCTGGATTACGCTCAGCGTTTAGCTGAACTCTCAGAACACATCTCCGAGACCATCTTCCCGGTCATGCGCGTTTATTTTGAGAAACCAAGAACCGTCGTGGGCTGGAAAGGCTATATCAACGATCCGGACATGAACAACTCCTTCAACATGGCCAAGGAAATGCTCAAAGCCCGCGAGCTCATGATCAAAATCAATGAGATGGGCCTGGCCGTTGCCACCGAAGCCTTGGATCCCTTCGGTCCTCAGTATTTGGGCGAACTCGTCAGCTGGTACGCCATCGGTGCCCGCACAACCGAAAGCCAAACCCACAGAGAAATGGCAAGCGGTCTGTCTGCTCCGGTCGGTTTCAAGAACGGCACCGACGGCCTGTTAGACAGCTCGATTAATGCAGTTAAAGCCAGCCGCCAGAGCCACTACTTCCTCGGTATCTATGAAAACGGCCAAAGCTCCATTATCAAGACCAAGGGCAACCGTTACAGCCACTTGGTTCTTCGCGGAGGCGGCGGACGTCCGAACTTTGATACCGTGAGCGTCATGCTGGCTGAAAAAGCCCTCAAAAATGCCGGTGTCGAGTCCCGCATCGTTGTCGACTGCTCGCATGCCAACAGCATGAAAAATCCCGACCTGCAGCCGTTTGTTTTAAATGACTGCATCACTCAGATCGTCAACGGAAATAAATCGATTTGCGGCGTCATGCTGGAGAGCAACATCAATACCGGTAATCAAAAGATCCCTGCCGATCTTTCCCAGCTTAAGTACGGTGTCTCTGTCACCGATGCCTGCATAGACTGGGAAACTACCGAACATGCTTTGCGCATGACAAATCGTCGTCTTTTGGATAAGAAATTAAATGGTGAGTAAACGCTTACTTTTAGCTGCCGCAGCGCTTGCTGCTCTGGCTTTAGCGGGGTGTTCTTCTACCGGACCGCATTCCGCTTTTATCCCGCACGCCGATCGTGCCGGTCTTGATCCGCTTCTGGATGCACCTTTGCGTACGGAAACCGTTTGCAAAGGTGCAGGACTTTTTACCGCCGGTACCAAACTTGCCGGTTTTTCCTTCGAATGTCCCGACCTGGACGTCGTTGCGACGTTGAACGAACTGCGGGATGCCGGCTGGCGTGTTGAGAAAATGCACATCGGCCGCCAGACGATCGAAAACGACGAAAGCGGTACTCCGCTCTCGGCAACGATTCGCAAAGTTTATTAATTTTCCATTGCGGAGGCTTCAGTGAACTCCTCTATCAGCAGCAGACTGTCTGCATTACGTTTTTTTTTGAAAGATCACGGTCTTAACGGCTGGATCGTCCCGATGGCAGACCCTCATCTTTCCGAATACGTAGATGAACACTATGCCTTCCGCAAGTGGCTTTCGGGCTTCACGGGCTCTGCAGGATCTCTCTTAGTGACCCAGGACGCCGCAGCGCTTGTCACCGACTCCCGCTACTGGGTTCAGGCCGAGCAGCAGCTCGAGGGCTCCGGCATTGAACTCGTTAAACTCAACCAAGGCTACGCCGCGGAGTCTGCCGACTGGTTTGCCGCGCACTTGATGGCCAACGACTGCGTCGGCATCAACTCCGAATTGATTTCCAGCAAAGACGCCAAGAATTACGCCCGAGTTTTTGCCGAGAAACATCTTCATCTCTCGCTGGTTCGTCAGACGCCCGAAGAAACCATCTGGGAAGAAAGACCGGAACGCACTGAAAAGCCGATCTTTGACCATACAGTTTCCCCGCGAAACCGAGAACAGAAACTTACCGCTCTGCGTGAGGTTCTCAAAAAAGAGGGCGCCGACTACCTGCTCACATCTAAGCTCGACGATATCGCCTGGATCTTTAATCTGCGCGGTTCCGATGTGCCGGACAACCCGGTCTTCTACGCCTACTCGCTGATTCCGGCTAAAGGGAATGCCACCCTTTTTATCAACGAAGAAAAAGTTCCTGCCGATCTGAAAGAACAATTGGCTGAGGAAGGAGTTGTCTTAGCACCTTACCATTCCGTCGGTGCAGCACTCGCATCTCTTTCCTCAGGAACCGTACTGGCCGACCCGGAAGAAATCAATGCCTCTCTTCTGTCACGCTTACCGGAACAAATCACTCAGCTGGAATTGCCTAATCCTATCGAGCTCATGAAAGCGCTTAAAACGCCGGAAGAGATCGAATTAATCTCGGAGGCGATGCTCAAAGACGGTGTTGCTTTAGTGCGGTTCTTCGCGTGGCTCGACCGCAATTTAGGCAAAGAGGAAATGACGGAGCAGTCGCTCGCCGACAAGCTTCTTTATTTCAGAAAATCTCTTCCGGGATACATTTCTCTTAGCTTCGAAACGATTTCTGCGTTCGGACCAAACGCCGCACTCCCCCACTACCAACCGGAGAAAACCGGAGGCGCCCAAATCAGGGGGAACGGATTCCTTCTCATTGATTCCGGAGCTCAATTTCCAGAAGGTACGACGGACATCACCCGTACAAAGTTGATCGGCGAAGCAACCGACTTAATGAAGGAAGATTACACCGCTGTATTACGGGCAAATATTAGGCTCGCGATGGCAGTATTTCCCGACGGTATTTCCTCGCAGATATTAGACCCGATTGCGCGGGCACCCATCTGGCAACATTTTGCTAATTTTGGGCATGGAACGGGCCATGGCGTCGGATTTTTCCTTAATGTTCACGAAGGGCCGCAGAGGATTAGTTACCCGCGGATAAGCCCTCGTTTCGATGCGTTTATCTCGAAAGAGACAGCAATGTCCGAAGGCATGGTGACCAGTGATGAACCCGGTATTTATCGTCCCGGCCGCTGGGGTATCCGCATTGAAAATTTGGTGGCGACCGAATTCGCAGAAGAAAATGAATTCGGACGTTTCTTGAAATTCAGAACACTAACTCTTTGTCCGATAGACCTTTCTGCCGTCATTCCGGAAAGGCTGCAGCCCGACGAAAAGAAATGGCTGAACGAGTACCACACTCTTGTCCGTCAGAAGGTGCTCCCGCACATTCATGACGAGCGCACCATTGTGTGGCTCGTATGGAACACAAGAGAAATTTAAAACATGACCACAGAAAAAGTTAGTTTGAAACACTGGCTGGAAACGCGCTGGCGCGGAACGCTTATGGCCGTCATTATCGGCGCTGCCTCACTATTCGTCTCTGAACACTACGGCGGTCCTGCTGTTTTGTTCGCCTTGTTAATCGGTATGGCTTTCCACTTCCTCTCAGAGGACCGGAGAACGCTTGCCGGTATTCATTTTTGCTCCACAACCGTTCTCCGATGGGGCGTAGGCCTGTTAGGTGCCAAAATCACCGCGAGCCAGCTGGGACTCCTGTCTCCGGCCCTGCTTGCCATGATTATCGGCGGTGTGTTTGCCACACTGCTCTTCGGCGCTTTCATTACCCGTTTTTCTAAGTGGCCGCTTACCGAAGGCACACTGGCTGCCGCCTCTACCGCTATTTGCGGTGCGTCTGCCGCTATTGCCTTAGCTGCCACATTCAACCATAAGCAGTTAAGAGAACAGGCTCTGCTTGCTATCGTGGTCACGGTTACCGCCCTGTCCACCCTCGCTATGGTTCTTTATCCGTTCATCTCCGGATGGTGCGGCTTTGACCACATCGATGCCGGCATCTTCTTAGGCGGTACCATTCACGACGTTGCACAGGTCGTGGGCGCCGGCGCCATGATCGGGCCGGACGCACTGGAAATCGCGAGCTTGACGAAGATGATTCGTGTCGCTCTTCTGATCCCGATCCTCATCATCTTCATGTTTGTCTTTTCCTCTAAGGCACATCGCACTGAAGAAGAGAAAGCCAAGCCCTGGTACAAGAACATTCCGATGTTCCTGCTCGGCTTCATCGCTCTGGCCGCTTTGAACTGCACTGGAATTATTCCGACGAATGTCTCCAACACACTCGGCGAAATCTCCAGACTGTTCATTTTGATTTCCATTTCTGCCCTTGGTTTAAAGACCTCTCTGGGCAAACTGAAGGAAGTCGGCTGGACACCGATCGTGCTGATGAGCATCGATACAGTCTTCCTCCTGCTGTGGGTTATCATCGGTATCTTCCTGATCCGCGGTTAATTTGATGCTTTAGTTTCATCTTTCTTCTTAGGACTCGGTTCGCTAGAATCGAGTCCTTATTTTTTACCGATCCCTCTGCCGGCGCTTCCTTCTCCGAACTTTCCGCTCATGACCGTACTGAAAATCCTCTATCAAGACGAAGACCTTGTCGTTGTCTCCAAGCCGGAAAAGATGCTGACGCACCGAACGGAAATTGCCAACGGCGACACCGAGTTTGCACTGCAGTTGCTGCGAGATCAGATCGGCCAACGCGTGAGTCCGGTTTATCGTCTGGATCGGGGCACTTCCGGAATCCTGATGTTCGGGCTCAACAGGGAGATAGTTTCGGCACTGAGTCAGCAAACTCATGAGACCTTTCACAAGCGTTATTACGCGGTCGTCCGCGGCTGGGCACCAGAGGATATTGAGGTTCGCCATGCGCTGAAGCCTCCCGTCGATCCCTATCTGCGTGTGCAAAAGACAGAAGCACAGGACGCGCTTTCTTACCTTCACAGATTGGCTGAATCAGAGGTTCCCGTTTCTTCCGGCAAGTTTGATACCACTCGCCTCTCTTTAGTCCTGCTTGAGCTTGCCACCGGCAGACGTCATCAGTTAAGACGCCACCTCAAACATCTCGCGCATCCCATTATCGGAGATGCGACTTACGGCAAAGGACCGCTTAACCGTGTCCTTGCCGAATATTTCGGCGGAGACCGCCTCCTTCTCCACTGCGGTCGAATCAGCTTCATTCATCCTCGTACTCAAAAACGTCTCACCATTGATGATCAGCCGAGCGGTCTTATGCGACAAGTCATCGAACGTCTTGAATGGGGTAATTATTTGCATGCTTCTTATTCAAGAGACTGGCATTTATTTGATTATTCAGATCTTTTGGTAAAATAACGTCTGAAAATTCCCATAATACTTTTTAGCCTTGAAACTAAAAGGCCTTGCGTTCCCATTCGTCGCAAATAAATCGGGAAATATTTGCGCGATCTTTCGAAAGAATGGGATTTGTTTTTGTTTTGCATGGTTTTGAGTCGTATACTGAATCGATCAAACCTCGTTTAGGAGAACTTATAAAAATGAAGCACGGAAAACTTGTCACTTCCATTTTGGTTTTATCCTTAGCTGCTGTGACTGCTGCATTTGCCAGCATGGCAGAGGCCCGCTCCTTAGAACAAATTAAGGCCTCCGGCGAACTCTTAGTCGGTTCTACCGGCGATTACAAGCCGATGAGCTACCTCAACAAAGAAACCGGGAAATACGAAGGCTTTGACGCAGAAATGGCACAGTCCCTGGCTAAGTACCTCGGCGTCAAACTCAAATATGTTCCGACAACTTGGAAGACCTTGCAGGCCGACACGATGGCCGATAAGTTTGACGTTGCCATGAGCGGCATTACCGTCACAGACGCTCGTAAGAAAGTCATGACCATGTCCGACGGTTATCTCACCTTTGGCAAGACGATTCTCGTCACTAAGAACAAGGCTGGTCAGTTCAAAGAATTGAACGACGTCAACCAGCCGACTGTTCGTGTCATGTACAACCCGGGCGGCACAAACGAAAAGTTTGCCAAGGAAATGACTCCGAAAGCTCAGCTCATGATGCATGAGCACAACGCCGAGATTCCGGGCTTAGTCGGTGAAGGAAAAGCCGATGTCATGATCACCGAAACCATGGAAGCTCGCCGCTATGCTAAGGACAATCCTAAGGTTGCCGCTCCGTTGGTCGACAAACCTTTCACAGAAAACCACTTCGGCGTCCTGATGAAACAGGGTTACCCGAAGCTTGAAACTGCCGTGAACGACTGGATGAAGACCATTAAAGGCAACGGCACAATGGCTAAATGGGAAGACCTATACATTAAGTAATCTTCACCTGACCTTTTAGTCAAAACAAGCCGCAGCCGGCTCCGATGATTTCGGATTTCGCTGCGGCTTTTCTTATTTACCATTGATTGGCTGCAGAAATTCCCAGCCAATAGCAAGAACGTCATTATTTTTGGATCTATTCCTCCTTTAAGAAACAAAAGAAAAGGCAAAGGTTTGGAAGCCCTCGGACATTCCAGCCTTTGCCAAAACCTCAAAGAATTTTTTAGGTTCAATGAGAGGACAACAAGAGGATTTAGAGAATTTATTATTTGTTATCAAAATAGTTGCGGTAGATGCTGACAGAGCAGTATGCGATAGTCAGTACCAGCATTGTGAGACAGTAAAGGACTGTCCCTGCTTTGCACAACCATAGGAAAACTGCGCTCATCTCGAACCTTTGATCTTTGGAAAGAGACCGTATTTCCTCTTTCCTTTTTCAGGTTATACGAATCCACACACTACGAATCCGAGGGCAACTGAGAAGAAAATTGCCAGAACGCCTGGGATAAAGAAGGAGTGATTGAAGACCCATTTACCGATACGAGTTGTACCCGTGTCGTCCATCTGTACTGCTCCGAGCAATGTCGGATAAGTCGGGAGAACAAACAGAGCAGACACAGCTGCGAAGCATGCGACAAGCATGTAAGAGTTGTCCGGATTGGCGGCTGTAATACCTAATGCTGCAACTACTGTCGGAGTGATTGCCTTAGCTGTAGCCGCCTGAGAATACAAAAGCATCGCTGCTAGAAAGAATACAACCGCAAGCAGTGCCGGATACTGGCTGATTGTTTGAGCTGCAAAATCTTTGATTTCCTTTGTATGGCCGGAGACGAAAGTGTCACCGAGCCAAGCAACACCAAGAACGCAGATGCAGGCCACCATACCGGACTTAAACACAGAAGTTCCGGCCACATCTCCGAGATTAACCTTGCATAAAACGGTAATAAGAGCACCGACAGCAAGCATCAAACTCATAATCGCCGCATCGCGAGGAACGATGACCGGTTTAATCAAGCCAACAGCCGGAGAAATAGCAGAAGCATAGAAGACGACGCACAAAACGCCGATCAAGAAGATCCAAACAGAAAGCTTGGCAGACGGAGTAATCGTCATATCTTTAAGGCCAACCGGAGGCTTGACCAAGCCTTCTTTCAAACGTTCCTGATAGATCGGATCGCTGGCAAGATCTATCTTAGAAATGTGAGTCATGATGAAGGCTGTAATCATGCAGCCTAAGAAGGTTGTCAAAAGCCAAACGCCGAGAAGAGCCGGATAGCTCCATCCGAATGGCTCTAACACGCCTGTCATGTAAATAACAGCCGCAGAAACCGGAGAAGCTGTAATTGCAATCTGAGAGGCAACCACTGCGATAGAGAGCGGAACAGAAGGACGAATATTTTCGCCTTTTGCTACTTCCACAATCACCGGAATCATTGAGAAGGCTGTGTGACCCGTACCGGCAAAGATTGTCAGGACATAAGTAACAATCGGTGCGAGGTAATTAATGTATTTCGGGTTCTTGTAGAGAATTTTCTCAGCAATGTAAACAAGATACTGAAGACCGCCTGCAAGCTGCATTGCAGAAATAGCAGCAATTACAGAAGCGATGATCAGGATCACGTCCCAAGGGATGTTGCCCGGCTTCATGCCCAGACAAAGACCGAGAACCAGCACGCCTGCGCCGCCCGCATAACCGATACCGATGCCGCCGAGCCGCACGCCGATGAAGATCGCGCCCAAGAGGACGATGATCTGAAGAATAACCATGATACTCATAAAATTTCCCCTATTAATTTGGGATCGAGGTTGGTGATGCAGCAGAGTGCGCTAGGTATGGAACGCACTCTGCCGCTAGGAGCTTCATTAGATGAAGCTCCTACCACCCAGGGAGAAAAATGATTGTTTAGAAAGCAAGTTTGAATGTCGCACCGACACCATTGGACTTAATCTTGCTGCCGTAAGCACCGTAGTAAGAAACGCCCAGGGAAGCTCTCTTGCCAAGCTGAGCTTCAAGGCCGACACCGACCGCTGCGACTGCAGAGAGTTTTTCACTCTTAATCGTTGCGGAGGCTCCGTTACCAAACTTAAGCGTAGACTTGCCGCGGGTGTCACCCATGTACTGTGTCCAATTCACGTCAGCGACAGCCTTGAACTTGGCCGGACCAACTTCAAACGGAACTTTGACGCGAGCGCCGAGGTTCGAGACAGCAAGGTTCTGACTATCAAACTTAGTGCTGACCTTTCCGCCGACGTAATCATTGCTGAAGTCGTCCGCAGAGAGATGCATCCAAGCTAAACCAACATACGGTTCAACATTGACAGTACCAAGGTTAAGTCCGGTGTATGCAACTTCGCCGAAGATCTGAGCAAGTTTGGCGTTGTAGCTTGGAGAGGCCGCGAAAGCTTGGTTCTTATAGAAGAGAGCGCTGTTTGCATCGCGATCCTGGTGCGTATAAGCGAAGCCATAGTTCAAACGCACCGGTTCAAACTTGGACTGACCGTAGATACCAAAATGGAGATCGTCAGAGTCAATCTTTCCGTCATGACCGCCTTTGAACTTTGTCTTACCGGCACCGAAGAAGACACCAACTTTATTATTGGCATTGATGTCAGCTTCTAATCCAACTAGGCCGGTGTAGAAATCAGCCTTCAGCTTAGAAGCTCCGGCGCGATCCATCTTGGACCAATTGCCAACTGCAGAAAGCCACAAACGTGCACGTCCGCCGTCAACATCGGCTACATGAGCAGCACCGTCAATCCCGATTGCCTGATCCTTAATCGCCCGAACCAGCGACTGACCATTAGCAATGGTCATTGCATTGGCTGTGACGTGGATGTCATTACCCAAAGAGTTGAGCGTATTTCTTGCCTCATCCTTAGTTGCATCAGTCAAACCAGCCAGAAGCGCATCGTCGGCCATCAAAGCATTCGCTACTGCTACGCCATTGCTGTTAGCTGCGTAGTCAGCTAAAGTTTTATCATTCTTGGTCAGGATCCCTGTAAGAGTATTTCCGTCAAGCGTTACGGTATGGTCAACTAAGGCAAAGTCAGGAGTCACAACAGCGTTTTCGTTAAAGCCTTCAATCTTGTCTGCCGTAACCGTTCCGACTTGATCAATGCCGTCATAAGCCTTTTCAAACGCGTTATCGGTCAAAGATGTGACGGTAACCTTGGACCCGGGATTAAACGTTAGGTTGCCAACTTGTACATCCTGATCTGCAACAATTGCATAGGTACCCCCGTCGTTGACTACGACATTAGCCTTTTGGATCGGAGCTCTTGCGACCCCAACTAGAGAGTTAAGCTGGCCCTTCTGAGTAAAGTTGTCGTTGAAAGTAGCCAATATACCAAATGTACCTCCATTAACATTCACATCTGCAGAGCCGAAGGATTCCGTGAAACCAAATAATGAACCTTCTTTAACCTCTGTACCTCCGGTATAACTATTGTTACCCGTCATGACCAAAGTGCCCTGACCAGATTTAATCAAGGCGCCCTTGTAAAGGTTATTGTCGATTTTATTCTGGATATAAGCTGCTCTAGCAGCGTAATACTCTGCTCTCCATTTCTTTGCCTGCTCGGGGCTGACAGCGTTATCGTAGAAGTCGAGATTTCCGTCTAAAACAACGATATCATCCCCAAGCGTGTACTCTCCGCCTGCGTCGGGGTCTGTCCCATTCTTAGTCGCGGCCATCCAGGCTTTGTCTTCTTTTTCGCGCTGCTGGAGACCGGCTTCTGTGATGTCATTGCTCCAGACATCCAATGGTTCACTAAGACGATATTCAAAGTGATCTAAGAACTGGCCAGGACCGTACATTCCCCTGTCAAGGTCCGGCATACCCCATCCATAAATGACGTCAGGTGTGCCTTCAGCCGCAGTCCAATTCTTGAAAGGCTGACCATTTGCTCCAATATGACTTGCAGTTGTGTACATGACATCCTTAACTTGAATAGCTGTCATGCTGGGATAGCAAGATTGAAGAACTGTAAAGGCGCCTGAAATTTGAGGATCGGAGGCCGATGTACCATTGAAACCGGTAGTAGTGAGCCTTCCGTTCTCCAAATCAGTTGTAACGTATGTCGTCCCAATTCCTGGATATGCAGTCGGGCCAGACATGGACCACCACTTGGCAAGGCCCGCTTTACAGTAGGTTGCCTGCATATACTGGTCATTATCCCCTCGTGTCTGCATAACACCAACAGCATTGAGCCAGTTTTTCTCAGCTTCGGGATGGAAGTATGGATACAACCCTTTCAGGTAAGGCGTGCCTCTGTCTTGATTACCCGCTGCCCAGGAAAGGATAACATTGGTTCCCTTCACGGCATCATAGGCTCCGTCAAGAAAACTGGGCTTATCCCCGTATTTGAGTTTGAAATACATATACTCCCACTCAAAAGCGGATGGATTCGTTGAATATTGATCCGCTCCTGGGACATCATTTAGCCCCAAGAAACTATAGTCGCCAGAGAATGTAACAGCATACGCCGCGGAAGCTCTATCATAATTTCCACTTCCAGCCAGTAGCTCAGACATCTCATCTGGTGTAAGTCTATGTCCACCAGAGCTATAGATCTTAGTGTTGGTACCGTAGGAATTATTGACCATGCCGCCACGATATTCTCCATTGCCGGCATTGACAGCATCTGCTAACGCTTTATATCCCTTGAAGTAATAGTTGTAATCTTGGAAAGGCCCGTAATTATTATTGTCTGTTGCTCCTGTATTTCCGACGACCACATTTGCTTTAAATGCAACCCCGTGACCATATTCCCCATTTCGTTCCGCTCCGATCACTCCTGTAACTTGAGTTCCATGAGCATCATTTAAGCCCAGGGTATAGTCTCCTTTCACATCGAACTCTTCACCTTCTGTAAAAGGCTGTCCTTCCGCTGCTGTAGGAACAACTCCCTTTTGAATGGTTGCATATATGCTTTGAGGATAGCGATTTCCACTAGAACCGTAAACTCCTGTTACGTGAGTGGCTGTGATACGAGGAGTATCTAAGTCCGGGTTTCCAAGCCATGCTCCTGAGTCCATCACTCCAGTCGTTGTATTTTGACCGTAAAATCCAAGGGCATACGCCGAAGAAGCATTCATTGCTCCCAGCCTCCCAATTGTAGTTATACTCCGCCGTTTCCCAAGACGCTTTGTCACCTAACGTGCCTGTCTCTACGTATGCCGCAGAAACTAAACCGCTAGTAGCCAAAAGAACGGTTGCTACACTCAGACTCACGGAAGCCTTTGATCTTTTGCCGTGAGAAGATTGGATCTCACTGGTCGTGACAAAAGATTGGCGTACATCACTCCAAATAGCCTTAAAAGCTTTATTCATTACATTTCTCCTATGCTTCCCATAAAAATGGAATTTAAGGTCATACGCAAAAAAACATGCTCTTCATTTTTTTTGCGTACCGAGGTAAAACCTCTATTTTTAGCTTTTAACATTTTGTAAATAAAAACAATAGTAGAAATGATTAATAAAGATATAAAAATAGAGGCTTATTTAAACTATTTTATTTACAGGTTTAAACCTTATTATTGAAAGATATTTCAAATACATAACTAATTGATTTTATTTAATTTTAATTGTTTGTATGATTATTTTTTATTTAAATATTTTACATGTAAATATTGTTGATTTATTATTAGTAACAAATATATTATTTTATTTATTTTCTTATAAATGATATTTACGATTTAATCAATCGTCATTGTTAACTATATAAATATTAGATTCTAATTTACCTGTTTTTATTTCTGTTGCGGAATCAGGAAGTTTTTCTCAAGTCGCATTACGCCTTGGCAAAAGTCCACAGGCCGTTTTTAAACAAATTACGACTTATGAAGAAAAACTCGGAGTTAAATTATTTGATAGAAGCCCGACCGGTATGCGATTAACTCCCGCAGGGATATCTGTCTATAAAGACGCTAAATTCCTTTTATCCTTTTCTAAAGAATCAATTAAAAGAGCAAAAGAAATCGAAAAAAATGAAGGAAATCTTGTTCGTGTCGCTTTATCGCCCCTAACACCTACGAAATTCCTAGGGCAAGTTTGGCCTATTGCGTCTAAACAATACCCTGATCTAAGGATTCAGCTTGTCCCTTTTGAAAATGAAAAAAACATCGTTTGGAACATGCTCTCACACTTAGGATCAGATGGCCAAGTCGACATTGTCGTTGCGGCATATGATGAGGACTTCTTAGAGAGAAGAAATTGTACTGCCCTCAAACTAAGAGATTTACAACTCAGCATCTGCATGTCTTCAACTCATAAGCTCGCGCAAAAAGAGAAAATTTCAATAGAGGATCTAGTTGAAGCCACGCGCCGACGAGGGGGGGTTATTATTGAGAAGCGATGACTGGATGCGTGGCTACGATAACGTTAAGGAAATTTTCACGCATGACGAAAGAATCGAAAAAGAATTTTATGATTTTTTGACCATGGATATTCTTAATCGTTGTGGAAATTCAAATTATTTTCTTCTTGCGACAGAATCGTGGATATTCTCACACCCCTTAATCAAAGCCGTTCCACTAGATATCAACGCAACCTTACCTTTTGGTGCCATTCATTCAAAAAAGCCATCAGAACCAGTTAAAAAATTTTTAAGGATTGTTGACTTTGTTAATTTGGAGTACAAGAACTTTCAGCTTTGGTAGGAACTATTGGAAGAAATCCAGACGAGATTCGCATTCTTGTAGTTCCTTGCATAAAAGCACTATTAGTTAGTTCGGCATCAAAAGGTCGTCCGCATCGAACTGGACGACCGAATCACCTAACTCACCGACGAGTCTTTATCTTCTTAGACACAAACCACGTAAAGAAGACAGGAATAAAGAACGTCGTGATAAACGTGGCTGCCAGCATGCCGCCTAAGACACCGGTACCCATGGACTGACGAGCAGCTGCACCGGCGCCGGTTGCTGTGGCCAGAGGAATGACACCCAAGATGAAAGCCATAGAGGTCATCACGATCGGACGCAGACGAAGTTTCGCAGCTTCGAGCGCAGCTTGTCTGGCTTCGAGGCCCTCCTCCATCTTCTGAGCTGCAAACTCCACAATCAAAATGGCGTTCTTAGCTGTCAAACCAATCAGCACAAGCAACCCGATCTGGAAGTAAATATCGTTCGAGAAGCCGCGGAAATACGTCGCTACAAGTGCTCCTAAGACTGAGTAAGGCACTGCCATTACGACGGCAATCGGCAGCGACCAGCGTTCGAACTGCGCGGCCAAAATCAGGAACACGATGATCAAGCCGAAAGCAAACGCAGCGGCAGAAGAACTTCCGATACGTTTTTCGTGGAAAGCCTGACCCGTCCAATCCACATAATAGCCGCTCGGCAAATATTGGCTTTCGGTGTCCACGGTTCGAATGACGTCTCCTGTGGAATAGCCCTGCGCGGCATTAACGTTCATAGACGCAGCCAAGAAACCGTTTTCTCGTTTCAACGATTCCGGGCCTGAAGTGCGTTCCACATGGGCCAACGTCGAAAGAGGAACCATCTTCCCGGTAGCAGAACGGACATAAAGCTCACCTAAGGAGTCCGGTGTCATGCGGTACGGAGCATCGGCTTGAATAATGACGCGGAAGATTTTGCCGATACGCGTAAAGTCATTGACGTACTTGCCGCCCATGAAATAGCCGAGCGTGTCATAAACGTCGGAAATCGCAACACCCATGGCCAAAGCCTTCGCTTCATCAACAGTAAGGTAAAGCTGAGGAGCATCGGCCTGGATCATCGATCGGCCGGAGGCAATCTCTGGGCGAGCGACAAGACGCTGACGGAAATCCTCAGCCACTTGCTGGAGCTCCAGCGGATTGTCCGATTCTCTGGACTGAATATAGAAGTCCAAACCGCCGGCACGACCCAAACCGCGGATCGGTGCCGGGTTCACGGCCTGACCTACAGCGTCCGTACGAGCGTTCACCAATGTCTGAAGCTGGCGACGAATCGTTTCTGCGCTGCGCGTTCTTTGATCCCAGGGCTTTAACTGAACAATCAGAGACGCAGCATTGGATTTCGTGTCATTGGCGATCGTATCGTTAGCCACCAGCGCCGTCACGTTCTCAACCTCGGGGATCTTGCGAATCTCTCTGCTCAAGTCTGTGACCACGACACCGGTACGGTTCAAAGTCGCTCCTTCCGGCAGCTGAATCGCCACGCGCAAAATACCTTGGTCTTCGCGTGGGACAAAAGAAGTCGGCACGATCTGAAGGAATTGCCAGCATCCGACGATGACTGCTACAAGAATCGCAGCTGTAAACCAACGATGGCGAAGGTTAAACGACACGCCTTTGATGTAGTTCAGCTTGAAACGTTCGAACCCGTCGTTAAAGAGCTGGAAGATCTTGAAAGGCTTGTTCTTGTGTTTGAGCAAAATAGCGCACAAGGCCGGCGTCAGCGTCAAAGCCACAAAACCCGAAAGCACCACGGAAACTCCGATGGTCACAGCAAATTGACGATACAGCTCACCGGCAATACCGCCCAAGAACGCCACCGGTGTAAATACCGTACTCAGCACCAGCACAATGGCAACCAGAGCGCCCGCCACTTCCTTCATAGCCTTCTGAGAAGCTTGGAAAGCGTTGAGCTTTTCCGTCTCCATAATACGTTCGACGTTTTCCAGCACCACGATCGCATCGTCCACCACAATACCGATGGCGAGCGTCATCGCAAAAAGCGTCAAGGTATTCAGAGAGAAATTCAGAGCCCAGAGACCGGCTAATGTACCGATCAAAGAAACCGGCACCGCAAGCATCGGGATAAGGGTCGCGCGCCAATTTTGCAGGAAGAGATACACAACCAAAAGCACGAGAAGACCGGCTTCCAGTAAGGTTTGAACCACCTCATTAAGGGCAGCCTCGACGAATCTTGAGTTATCGTCCGTAATCACATAAGCGATATCATCCGGGAAGTTCTTGGAGAGCTCCTGAAGCCGCTTTTTGACATCCACAGCCGTCTGCATGGCGTTAGCGCCTGTCTGCAGGTAAACAGCAAACGTAACGCTCGGAACATCGTTTAATTGGTTGTATGCCTCATAACTGCGGTTTCCGACTTCGACCCGGGCAATGTCGTGAATGCGAACAATACCGTCAGCACCGCGCGAACGGACGGTGATATTGCCGAACTCTTCCGGTGTCAGCAACTGACCTTTTGTGCGAATCGTATAAACCAGCTGCTGATCATCAGTCGTCGGAGACGTACCGACTTTACCGGCAGCGTACTGATTGTTCTGCTCTTCGATCGCTTTGCGCACATCGATAGCCGTAATGCCGAGCTGTGCCATTTTCTTCGGATTCAGCCAAATACGCATCGCGCTTTGTGCGTTACCGAAAACGTCCGCGTCACCGACACCGGGAACGCGTTTAATGGCATCCACAACGTTCAGGTTCACATAGTCGGCCAGCTGAATCGGTTTTAGAGTGCCATTCGGAGAATAAAACGGCACGATCATCAGCGTTTCTTCGCTGCGCTTACGGACGTTCACGCCGTTCTGTCGAACGCTTTCCGGCAACCGTCTTTCTGCAGATCGCACGCGGTTATTGATCTCCAGCATCGCGTCGTTCGGATTTGTACCGACTTCGAACGTGCAGGTAATACGAACATTTCCGTTCGAACGGATGGAAGTTTCGTAATAAAGCAGGCCTTCAACACCGGAGAGCTGATCCTCGATTGGCGCAGCAACTGTCTTAGCCAATGTCTGTGCGTCAGCCCCTTCATAAGAAGTTGAAATAAAAACAACCGGCGGCGTGATGTCAGGATATTGGCCCATCGGCAGGACACGTCCTGCGAGCAGACCCGCAATCACGATCAAAATCGACATGACAGATGCGAAAATCGGCCGCCGAATACAGAATTGAGAAAGCATTTCGGTTCACCTATCGCAAGTTATTTTTCAGTCGGCTTTGAAGCGGTTTTCTTGTCTTGGTTTAAGGCCACCTTGGCCTTGTCTCTGAGTTTCTGGATCTGATCAATGATCACAAGATCTCCGGATTTGAGGCCGGAGGTGATAATCCAATCTTTGCCTGACCAGCGACCCACCGTCACAGACTGAGCCCTCGCGACACCGTCTTTGTATAAATAGACGCTGTAAGTTCCGTCGGGCAGCTGGCGCACCGCCGATTGAGGAATCAGATAAACGCCCTTCTGTGTGCCGAGCGTCAAACGGATCGTCACGTATTGTCCCGGAAGCAGCTCAGCAGAACGTTCAATCTCCGCGCTTAGCGAACGGGTACCCGTCTGAGGATCGATTTGAGTAGCGGCAAAATTAATGCGCGCAGGAACTTCCACGCCTGTTTTCTCATGCACCACACTCACTGGAGAGTCTTCGGTGATCGTGAATCCGTGCAGATCATTATCGCTTAAAGAAAAGCGAGCCTTAAGTTGATCATCCTGTGTAATATCAGTTAAGGCCGAATTGTTGGCGGTTACCAGTGTTCCGGGATTGATTAAAGACCTGCCGGCAATTCCGCTCACAGGTGCTTTAACCGACGTGTAATCAAGTTGAATTTTGGTTTGCAGCGCTTTAGCCTTTGCTGCCGCTAGATTTGCCTTACAGGACTCCAAGGCGCTGATGCGGTCTGAATATTCTTTTTCGCTTACAGCATTAACTTTGCGCAAAGCTGCAAATCGCTTGGCTTCTCTCTCCGCCTGTTTCAGTTCCACCTGCGCTTGAATAACCGACGCTTCTGCGCTCTGATTAGCGGCATCGAAAGGTGCCGGATCAATCGTAAAGAGCACATCGCCTTGTTTGACGCTCTGTCCTTCAGCATAGTGCCGCTGCAGCACGGGACCAGTCACTTGAGGATAAACAATCACGGCTTTAGAACCTTCCGTCTGCCCGAACACTTCGGCCACATACGGCAGAGTGGTAGGTTCGGCTTTAAGCGTTGTTACTTGGATGGCTTGAACTTTCTGCTTGACTGCTTCTTTGTCATTACATGCGGTTAAACAGGATATGAGGCCTAAGATGCATATAAGGCTGAGGATTGTTCGATTCAGCATGATGTGTTATGTATTTTTTTTCGTCGACAAATGTGAGAATACCTCAAACGAAGGCCTTCTCATAAGTAAACTCATGCTCCACAGTATTTGTCCTATAGTCTACAAAAGAGGAATAGTTGCCCTAATATCTCTCTTGGGACGGAAATCGATCAACGGAGGTTTTAGACACCTAACGCCTGATTTCACCCATGATTTCGGTGTTCTGAATCGAATTTAGTCTGCAAATCTTTTTCACAAAAATTTTTTGATGATGAAAAAATCCCGACTTCAACGGGTAAGTCAAAATCGGGATTGAATTATTAATTCAGAGGCGAATTACTTGAAGAGCTTGCCGAGCTTTTCGAAGAAACTTTTTCTTTCCGGCGCGTGATGATCTTTCTTGCTGTGATTGATCGACGCATCGAACTGTCTCAGGATGTCCTTCTGTTCAGTCGTCATATTTACCGGAATCTCCACAGTGGTATGAACGTACAGGTCGCCCTTCTCAGCATTGCGAACACTACGGATGCCGTGGCCTCTCAAGCGGAAGGTCTTTCCGGACTGAGTCCCCTCGGGAATGCGCAATGTGGCTTTGCCCGTTAACGTCGGGACTTCGAGTTCACCTCCGAGCGCCGCCGTCACAAAACTCATGGGCATCTCCATGTGCAGATCCTGCCCGTCACGTTCAAAGATGTCATGGGGCTTGATGCGAATGCGGATGTAAAGATCGCCTGCGGGGCCGCCGTTTTGTCCGGGCGATCCGCGGTCGGGAATACGCATACGGTTGCCGTCATCCACACCGGCGGGAATCGTAATCTCGAGTTCTTTCTTCTCTTCCTGCATACCGGTGCCGTGGCACTTGTGGCAGGGATGAGGAATGTACTTGCCGGTTCCGTGGCAGCGCGGACAGGTCTGCTGAATCTGGAAGAAGCCGGCGCCGGCGCGGACATAACCGCTGCCGTGACAGGTCGGGCAGGTTTCTACCTTCGTGCCCTTTTCTGCACCGGATCCGCCGCAGGCTGTGCACTTGCTCCAGGAGGGAACCTTAATCTTTGTCTTGTAGCCTTCTGCGGCTTGTTCAAGCGTGATATCGAGGTCATAAATCAGATCTTCACCGCGGAACATCTGCTTATTCTGTCCGGAGCTGCGGGCGTGTCCTCCGCCGAAAATCTCGGAGAAAATATCGCCCATATCGCCGAACTGAGATGCATCAAAACCTCCGAACCCGCCGAATCCGCCGGCACCGGCGCCGCCGGCGCCGCCGTTGAATGCAGAACGGCCGTAGCGGTCATATGCCGCACGCTTTTGCTCGTCCTTCAGCACTTCATAGGCTTCGCCTACTTGTTTGAATTTTTCTTCGGCATGCTTGTCCCCTTTGTTGCGGTCAGGGTGATACTTCATCGCCATGCGGCGATAACCTTTCTTGATCTCTTCCTGAGTAGCAGTACGGGTGACTCCCAGTACCTCGTAATAATCAAAATCTTCTTCGTCAGCCATTCTTTACGGAATTCGGTTATCGGGTAAAAACCCTTAAATTTTGTCTCTTTATCTACGCCATGAGGCCGCAACCTTACGGAAACGGCCTCATTTACGTTAGTTACAGTCTAACAAGTTTCAGAATTAGACTTCTTTGAAGTCGGCATCGACAACGTCGTCATCTTTCTTCTGAGACTTCGGAGCTTCCTGCTGAGCACCCGGCTGAGCCTGCTGCTGATTCAGCTTTTCGCCGATCTTCTGAGCAGCAGCCATCAAAGCGTCAGTACGTTTTGTGATCAGATCCTTGTCTTCGCCCTTAACAGCTTCTTCAAGGTCGTTGATCGCAGTTTCGCAGGCAGCACGGTCAGCGCCGTCAACCTTTTCACCGAGGTCCTTCAGGGTCTTGCGAACCTGATGGATGCTGGATTCGGCTGTGTTGCGAGCCTGAGCCAGTTCGGCACGGCGGCGGTCTTCTTCCTTGTTGGCTTCAGCATCGGCAACCATTCTTTCGACATCGGCGTCGCTCAAACCGGAGTTAGCCTTAATCGTGATCTGGTTTTCCTTGCCGGTAGCCTTATCCTTAGCGGAAACATGAAGAATACCGTTGGCGTCAATATCGAATGTCACTTCGATCTGCGGCAGTCCTCTCGGAGCCGGAGCGATGCCTTCAAGGTTGAATTCGCCAAGCAGCTTGTTGTCTGCTGCCATTTCACGTTCGCCCTGGTAAACCTTAATGGTTACAGCAGGCTGATTGTCTTCGGCAGTAGAGAACACCTGAGAGTGCTTTGTCGGGATCGTGGTGTTGCGCTTGATCATCGGAGTCATCACGCCGCCCAGGGTTTCAATACCGAGGGTAAGCGGTGTAACGTCGAGAAGCAGAACGTCGCTGCGGTCGCCGGACAGAACAGCGCCCTGAATAGCAGCACCCATAGCAACGGCTTCATCCGGGTTCACGTCCTTACGCGGATCCTTCTTGAAGAATTCCTTAACAGCTTCCTGAACAGCCGGCATACGTGTCTGACCGCCGACGAGGATAACGTCGGAGATGTCTTCAATAGTAGCGTTGGCATCCTTCAGGGCCTTGCGGCAAGGTTCGATTGTTCTTTCAATCAGATCTTCGCAGAGGCTTTCGAGCTTAGAACGTGTCAGTGTGATGTTCAGATGTTTCGGACCTGTTGCATCAGCAGTGATGTAAGGCAGGTTGATTTCTGTTTCCTGACGGCTGGACAACTCGATCTTGGCCTTTTCAGCGGCGTCTTTCAAACGCTGCAGAGCCAGAACGTCCTGACTCAGGTCAATGCCTGTGTCCTTCTTGAATTCTTTGATGACGTAGTCAACGATTCTCTGGTCGAAGTCTTCGCCGCCAAGGAATGTATCGCCGTTGGTGGACAGAACTTCAAACTGTTTTTCACCGTCAACATCGGCTAAGTCGATGATGGAGATATCGAATGTGCCGCCGCCCAGGTCATAGACAGCGATCTTACGATCTCCCTTGCCGCCTTTATCAAGACCGAAAGCCAAAGCAGCAGCTGTCGGTTCGTTAATGATACGGCGGACATCCAAACCGGCGATCTTACCGGCGTCCTTAGTAGCCTGACGCTGGGAGTCATTGAAGTAAGCCGGAACCGTAATAACGGCTTCCTTAACTTCTTCACCGAGATAGTCTTCGGCGGTCTTCTTCATCTTACGAAGAATTTCAGCAGAAACCTGCTGCGGAGCCAGATCCTTGTCGCCGAGAACCTGAACCCAGGCGTCGCCGTTGGCAGCCTTGATGATCTTGTAAGGCATCAGTTTGATGTCTTTCTGAACTTCTTTATCGTCGTAGCGACGGCCGATCAAACGTTTGATCGCGAAAAGTGTGTTGGCAGGATTCGTAACAGCCTGACGTTTAGCAGGAGCGCCGACAAGCACTTCTTTTTCAAGATATGCAACGACGGAAGGTGTGGTGCGAGCACCTTCGCTGTTTTCGATCACACGGACCTTGTCACCTTCAACAACCGCAACGGCGGAGTTTGTTGTACCAAGGTCAATACCAATAATTTTTGCCATTTTTAAATTTCCTCACTTGCCGGCAGAAGGGCTGCCCGCTGTTAAGTTTCTATATTGAGTCGTTTCCTGAAAAAACAAGTCTTACTGCGCGACTGCCACCATCGCCGGACGAAGAACTCGATCGGCAATCTTCCAACCGCGTTGGAACACTGTTGCGACGCAGCCCGGCTGGACTGCAGGATCTTTCACCATTGTTATCGCCTGCATTGTGTTGGGATCAAATTTAAGACCCACAGGGTTCTCACACTTCATCCCGTTATGCTCCAGTGCGCTCAGCAGCTGGCGGTAGGTAATCTCAAGGCCTTCTTTGAAGGGGCCTTTTTCATTTGCGGACGCTTCTAGCGCTTTTTCCATGCTGTCTACGACCGGCAGCATAGACTCTGCAAATTTTTCAATGCCGAATTTACGGGCTTTAGCAACATCTTCAGAGGCGCGGCGGCGGGTGTTGTCTGCTTCGGCAACGGCACGTACATAAAGGTCGTAGTTTTCTGCGGCCTTGGCCTGTGCTTTAGCTAATTCAGCAGAGAGATCCAGATCCGGAAGTTCCGGAGCTTCAGCCGGAGCCTGCTGGGCTGCTTCGTCCTGAGGTGGGACGTTCTGTCCGTTCTTTAATTCGTTTTCTTGCATTAACTGTCCTCAAGTTTTTTTCAGAAATCGGGGTCCGGTTGTCCCGAACCCTTTAATGGTTGATATGGGGTCGCCCGATCCTTTTTTCAACCTTTGATGAATGACATTATGAGAACAGCCCATCCTTTCAAGAGCCGACATCACCCGAATTAAGCAAATCAGGAAGAGAAAATCTGTAGCAAATTAAACGATATACGGGAATAACACCCGCCTAGCGCTTGAAAACCAAAGGGTTTTCCCTTAGCTCGTTTTTTCAAGCGAAAAAAGTAACAAAATTATTCCGGCCAGTGACGAAGTTCGTCTTCGACGATGCTCTCAACCAGCGAAACGGAAGCCTCGGAATCATTCAGACAAGGAATGTAGTGGAAGGATTGGCCGCCTGCTTTCTGCCAAGTCTCCTTGAGCTCCAGGCCGATTTCTTCAATCGTCTCGAGGCAGTCGGTATGAAATCCCGGGCAGATAACGTCTAATCGTTCAATGCCCTCTCCGACGAGTTCGCGAACCGTGTCGTCCGAGTAAGGCTTTAACCATTCTTCCTTACCGAAACGGGACTGGTAGGAAAGCACTACCTTTGTCGGGTCCGCCCCGAGTTCCTTGATCAGGAGGTCAGCCGTTGCGCGAACTTGTTTCGGATAGGGATCGCCTTCCCTGCAGTAGCGGACCGGCATGCCGTGGAAAGACAGCATCAATCGGTCCTTCTCGCCGAGCGGACCGACTTTTGCCCAATGCTCGCGAATTTGATCGGCAAGCGCTTTAATGTACAGGGGATGCGTGTGATAGTCGCGGATGAAGCGCACCTTCGGGTGGCTCTTCATCTGCTGCATAGCTTTCGAGACGGCGTCGGAAACAGAGGCCGTCGTCGAGGAGGAATACTGCGGATAAAGCGGGAGGACGAGGACACGGTCAAAACCGTGCTCGTTGTGAATCGCTTTAAAAACTTCGACCTGCGAAGGATTGCCGTAACGCATGCCGACAAACACATCGGCATCAACGGCCTTTTCCTGCAGACGCTGACGCAGCTTATCGGCGATGCGATCGGTGTAGACCTTCAGCGGCGCACCCTCTTTCATCCAAACCTGCGCATAACGCGCGGCGGACTTGGGACTGCGGCGCGGCAGAATGACCAAATTTAACAGCGTCTGCCAAAAAATCGGATTTAAATCGACAACCCGTCGATCGGAGAGAAACTCCCGCAGATAGGGTTTGAGCGCCGAAGCAGTCGGTTCATCAGGAGAACCGAGGTTAATAAGGAGTACCGCGGTCTTCGGGCTCTTTTCAGTCATATCTTCTTAATTCTTAACGGGAAAGGATTTCGTCTTGAACCGCTTTAGCGCGGCGGCTATGAAGATACCCGATAAGCAAAGCTACGGCAAGAGACATCCAGAACTTGCCCAGAACCTGTCCGAAGATAAATTCAATGGAGCCGAAAGCCAGAGAAAGGAAGATGGCGCTGTCGACCATAGAGCCCACCAAACCGCTTGCCATAATGGCCCAAGCCGGCCATTTCTTGCGCATCGGTGTGTAGACCACGAGGTCAGCCAATTCGGAGAAGAAGAAAGCCATCACGGAAGCCAAGACCAGGGACGGTTCGGAAAAAAGTGCGGACAGCGCTGCGCCGATAATGATGGCGTAAAGCGACCAGCGAAAACCAAGCTTGGCCTGCAGTCCGTCGCGGAGCACCAGTGCTACGCCGGCCATAAGCACGCCGCTCGGAGCCATGATGCCGGGCCAAACCGGAATCAAACAGGGGCCATCGGCGGTACAAACCGTGCCGACATTCATCACCACCCAGTTCATCGCCGGGATGGTCAGAATAAAGAGGATAAAGTAGAGGATTCCGACTGAATAGTCTTTGGTACTTCTTAAAGGCATTTCAACTCCGTTTCCGGCTGCACATACCGGGGGAAAATTAGATACATTCAGCGGCCGCGGAAACAAAAATCGAAGGTGCGTGTCGGCAGAAATCCGAGGCTTCCTTCGTTCGGTTTGCGAGGGAACCCGCAATGGCCGCCCTCAGCGGGATATTCTAACGTCACAAACTTAGAAACTTCATCAATCTTCGGTAAAACTTCGTATCCCACGATCGGATCGTTCTTTGCATTCAAGACCAGCGTCGGCAGCCGGATGCCGCCTAAATGCGGCTTGCTCGAGCATTTCGTCCAATAGTCCATGTAGTCCTTATAGCCGAAAACCGGCGCCGTAAAAAGATCGTCAAACTGCCAGAGCCAGCGAATCTTCTTTATTTTCTCGACATCTAAGACACCCGGGAAACGCTTGGCTTTGGCGAGCGCTTTTTTCTTCATCGTCGAGATGAAATTCAAGTCATAAATCCGACTGAATCCTTTACGAATAACATAGCTCGAGCCCACCAAATCCAGAGGCGAACAGACCGCAGCGATGCCCGAGACCAGCTTTGCGGCATCCTCGCCTCGGGTACCGGCCCAAAAGAGCAGATTATTGGCACCCAACGAGACGCCCATCGCATAGATCGGAGCTTCAGGGTAGAGTTCGCGCAGCCGCGCAAACTCCCAATCCAGCTCTTCGGCATCGGCTGCGTTATAAGCACGAAGCTTCTTATTGGTGACGCCGCCGCAGCCCCGGTAGTGAATCACCACACCGCGCACGCCTTCCTGACCGCAGCGCGCCATCAGCGCACGGGCATAGTGGCTGTTGGAAGACCCTTCCAGACCGTGGATGTGCACCATAATCGGCGCCTTCGGATCAATGGGTTCCGGCGTCGACCAGTCCACGGCAATGATGTCGTCATCGGGCGTATTCCAAATCTCACGGCGATAGATCACCTTGGCCTTCGGAAACAGTTCGGCAGGCACAATGGTTTGCAGGTGGCCGCCGGGCAGCCACCAAGGAGCACGGTATTCGGAAGCAGCGAGACTCATAAGCTAAGAAGATTCAAACTGCCTTTTAGCTTAGGTCCTTTTATGCCTCCTGACCTTCGGACGGACCAAAAACGAGCGACCAGAGCTCACGAACCTTCGCCGCCTCTTCCGCAAACTCTTCTTTGGGAACACGCACCGGCACGCTCGGAGAGTTCAGCCGGAACTCGTGCTGAATGCGCCGATACTTGCGATAAATGGCCGACACTTCGAGCGCCAGGTCTTTCGGAATCAGGCCGGCGTCAGACGCCATCTCCAGCATCTTGATGTTGCCGAAGTTGTTGACAAGCTGCGGGAACTTGGCGGAATACTGAAGCACCAAATACTGAACGATGAACTCCACATCCACCATGCCGCCCTCGTCATGCTTCACATCAAAGAGGGGCGTCTTGTTGGGGTGACCCTCGTGCATACGCGTGCGCATCTTCAGCACTTCCGCCTTCGTTTCCTCAGCGTTTCGCTCGCGGCGGAGTATTTCGATGCGGATTTTCTCGAACTTGTCACCGATGTCTCGGTCGCCTGCTGCATAACGAGCTCGCGTTAATGCCTGATGCTCCCAGAGCCACGCGCCGGTACCGTCTTCATTTTTCTGATACTTCTCAAAACTATCCACAGAAGAGACCAGCATGCCGGACTCTCCGTTCGGGCGCAGACGCATATCCACGTCAAAGAGGACGCCGGAGCCGGTCGTAGCCGTCAGCCAGTTAATCAGGCGGCGCGCAAAGCGCATATAGATCTTTTCAGCGTCTTGGGCGTCATCCTCAAATAAGAAGACCAGATCAAGGTCGCTCGCGTAAGCAAGCTCCTTGCCGCCGAGTTTTCCATAAGCCACGATGGCGAACTTCGGACGCTCGATGTGACGTCCCGGAACCGTCTTCCACACTTCTTCCATGACGATCTCCAGTGTGGCGTCCGCCAGCGCGGAGAGCTGGTCGGCCAATCTCTCCACCGTCAATCGTCCGGCCATGTCCGCCAAGAACAGCCGGAACAAACGGGCGTGATGGACTTCGCGGATAAGGTTCATGCGGGTTTCCTGATCGTCTTCCGGAATATCCGCAAGACGCGCCCGCGTGCGTTCGATATAGAAAGAGAAATCCACCGGAGTGTAGTCGTCAGTCTGGCTCAGCCGTTCATCCCACAGCTCGTCCAAGAGCAGCGGATGGCGATTCAGATATTCGGCCGCCCATTTTCCGCTGCCCAGTACGTCGCCCAGGCGCTTTGCCGCCAGCGGATACTGCAGGAGCAAAGACACATACGTCGGACGACCCGCGATCACTTCGTAGAACTTGATGCAGCGGCGCAGAAGCTCTTCGCGGGAGATGATTTTTAAATGCTCGGGTTTATTTTTGCCTTCAACCGTGTTTTTAACCAGCGTGACCATACGCTGCCGGGCACCCGCGTTGATGAGCTTCAAGGCGCGCAGCGACATAAGGTTAAGGATGAGCTGGGAGAGCTCCTCGGTTTCTTTAAAACCGTTTCGCTCAAGCACTTTTGCCAAACCGGGCAGTGCTTCTGCACAACCGGTCTCCCAGCCGAGCGGCCAGTCTTCTTCGCTGACCTCTTCTTTGGTCTGGAAAATCTCATCAAACCTTGCCGCCACGTACTCCGTCGAAAGCTCTAACTGTTTCTGCAGATCTTCGACAGTAAAGCCCAGCATTCTCGCGATTCTCTTTCTGTGTTCGGGATCGGCGGCAAAAAGCTGCGTCTGCTGATCGTTCTCATACTGAAGCGCATGCTCCAGATTGCGGAGGAACACATAAATCTTCGAGAGCATCTCGGCTTTGTCTTTGGCGAGGATGTTCTCGGAAGCGAGCGCCTGCAGTGCTTTCAGCGTAGAGCGTTCTCTTAAAAACGGATTGCGTCCTCCGCGGATTACCTGAAAGGTCTGTGCAATGAACTCGATCTCTCGGATACCGCCGCGGCCGAGCTTAATGTTCTGACCTTCTTTCAGGCTCTCCAAGGCACGTTTCTGCGTCGAGAGACGAATCTTTGCGTGCAGGTCGGTAAGAGAACTGATCGCCCCGAAATCCAGGTACTTCCGATAAACGAACGGGCGGACAATATCGTTGATGTTTTTCTTTTGGATATTGAAGTCTTCCTCAGAAGCAAACACCGGGCCGTTAACGACACGGCCCTTGAGCCATGCAAAGCGCTCCCAGTCGCGTCCCTGCGTCATCAGGTACTCTTCGAGCATGTCGCTTGAGCCCACAATCGGACCGGAATCTCCGTTCGGACGCAGACGCATATCCACGCGGAACACAAAGCCTTCCCAAGTGATTTCGGAAAGAGCCGGAATGACTTTCTTGGCGAGCCGCTCATAGAACTCCTGATTGCTGATGATCTTGCGAACATTCGGATATTCCGGCGTCGGTCCGCATTCGCCGTCGCAGTCGTAGAAGAAAATCAGGTCTATGTCGCTTGAGACATTCAGTTCATGGCCGCCTAACTTGCCCATGCCGATCACAATCAGATCCTGAGGAACACCGGTTTCCGAGCGCGGAACGCCGAATCGCTTCGCCAGCTCTTTGGCATAGACGGAAACCGTGCGGTCGATCGTGATCTCTGCTAAATCAGACATCACGGTGACGACTTCTTCTAAATTCGCCAAGCCGGAAATATCGCGCGCGACAAGATTCATCATCACGTCTCGGCGCAAACGACGCATTGCACTCTTAAGCGCCTCGCCGTCTTCGATACCGGATAGTCGCTCACGCATTTTTTCCGGCGCCCAGGGCGTCTGAGAGATTTCCTGTACATAAGACCGAACTTTATCTTCGTCTTCTCCGAACATGGAACGGAGTGTGTTTTTGAAATACGCCGAGACTTCAGGGACTTCCGAGAGAGAAAGCCTGAGAACTTTAGGAAGGAGATCGGAGGATTGGAGTGCTGCAGACATATTGTTTTTCGAAGCTAAAAATGAGTCTATCTTCCAATATTAGAGTTTATTCGCGGCAAATTGAGCGATACTTAGAAGATCAGAAAAAAGTTAAAGGATTCGGGGCATGACGGACAATTCCGAACAACAAACATCAACCACACCAACAAAACCTAAAAAAGGCTTTTTCGGCTATGCCTGGCGAACCATTCTTTGGTTCTTAGTCATCCTTTACTTTGCACTCGGAGCAGCATGGCTCGGAGCGCGTTACTGCCTTGCACCTTACCTGAACGAACATAAGTCCAAGATCGAGAACAAGATTTCTCAGGTCCTGGATATTCCTGTCCAGTTCGGCTCTCTGGACACTGATTGGCAGGGACTGTCTCCGGAAATCACGCTTAAAAACATTGAACTCGGCGAGCCGGGCAAAGATCCGATTACGGCTGAATCCCTTACCGCCAAGCTTTCGCTCAGCTCTTTAACAAACCTCGCGCCGGTCTTTGAATCCGTCACTTTGAATAAACCCAAAGTCGAAGTCCGCCGTCTGGCACCGATGTCCTTCTCCGTCTTAGGTAGAAAGGTCAATCTCAAAAAGCTTATGTCCGGCGAGACTGAGACTCATGCGCTCACCACCAAACTGCCGTCCGACGTCATGCTTCTTTTGAAGCAGAAATCTCTGGAAATCAAGGACGGCACGATTCTGGTTCACGATCAAAAGAGCGGCAAAACACTTGAAATCAAGAATGTGAACGCCGCCTACAACGGCTCTTCGAGAGACAAGCAGTTTGCTTTTACGCTGACGCTGCCGCCTGAAATCGCTTCTCCGATTACCGTTCGCGCGCTCTTTAAGACCCCGGCGCTTAATCCGTCAAAGCTTGCCGACTGGGATGCAGAGCTCTACGCGCAGACCGACTTTATTAATTTCGGAGAACTGGCCAAGTGGATGCCCGACTTCTCCTTCAAATACAAAGGCACCGGTTCGGGCTCTTTGTGGGCCAATTTTGTGAAATGGTCTCCGTCGTCTGCAAGCTTCATCGGCGCTCTGTCTCATGTCGATCTGCAGCTGCCGGACTTGGCTCCGCTGCGCCTAAAGTTCATTAAGGGCAAAGTTTCAGGAAATATGTCGGATAAGGCTTACGGCCTGTCCACAGAAAACTTCTCCTTTGAATTGGAGTCCGGAGAAAAGCTGCCCCCGCTGGATATGAGTCTGAAGCTAGACCGAGACGGCAAAGAATTTACCGGCGGTTCCTTCAAAGCAAACAGCCTCGTTTTCCAAGGCATGACGGCACTGCTGCCGTCACTGCCGCTTCCTCAGTCCTTTAAAGATTTCGTCGCCGAACGCAAACTCTCGGGCTCTCTCACCAATGTTGATCTGGATTGGCAGGGTCTGCCCGACGAACCCAAGCACTACAACGGCAAACTCTCGCTTCACGACTTCTGCTCCTTCGGCGCTTCCGGAAAAAACAACACGCAATGGCTTCCCGGATTCATCAACCTCAGCGCTGACATCACGATGAAAGACGGCGTGGGCACAACCGTTCTTAACACCAAGAACGCTTCTGTCGCCTTCCCGGGCATGTTCCCGGCGGCTGCCTTCTATTTGGACAACCTTCAAGGCACTGTGGTTTGGAATACTGTTAAAGGTCTCTCTCTGGAATTCAAGGACATCCTGATTGAGAACGCAGACGCTGCGGTCAAGCTCAACGGCACCTATACCAACGCGGACGGCACGCCGTTCGGCACCGCCGATCTTAAGGCCGATGTTCTGCGCGGCAACGTTCCGGCCGTTTGGAAGTACATGCCGCTCATCGTCGGCAACGACACGATCACATGGCTTCGCTACGGCCTGCTGGAAGGCAAAGCCACCGGCGGTCAAGTCCTTCTTAAAGGGCCGCTGCATGACTTCCCGTTCAAAGAATCCAAAGAACATCAGTTCTTGGCTGCCGTTAACGTGGAAGATGTCCTGCTCGATGTCTATCCCAACATTCTCGACAACCCGAAAGTCACCGCTAAGCGCGGTGCAATCTGGCCGCTCTTTGAAAAAGTCGGAGGCGTCGTCAAGTTCGAGGGCGACGGCATGGCCATCACCGCTGACCGGGGAACTTATAAGGGCGTTCAGCTTACGCGTGCGCAGGTCGATATCTCTGCCTTCTCTGCCGACACCGTTTGGCTCGATGTGGACGCTGCCGCCTCCGGTGCGCTTCCCGGATTCCTTTCCTACGTCAAAGCCTCCCCGGTTGACGGTTATACCGGCGGTTTATTTAAGAAAGCCGAAGGATCCGGCAGCGGAGATCTGGGCCTGCAGCTGAAGATTCCTCTTGACGGACCGGGCGACGTCGCTGTTTCCGGCGCCTTTACGCTTAAGGACAACGCCGTTAAGTTCAATGACTTCTCTATTCCTGATCTAACTCATGCTTCCGGCGTTGTGAACTTCAATGAAAAGGGCGCCTCGAGCAGCGGCATTACGGCTGACTGCTTCGGCAACGCAGTGAAAGCAACGCTTAATACCGATGACAAGGGCAACATTAAAGTATCTGCATCGGGTACGATTGCGGCCAAGGCTCTGCCTCAGGTTATTCCGGTTCCGATGCTGGCTCAGGCAGCCGATAAATACTTGAGCGGTAAAGCCCCCTTCACGGTCAACGTCACGGTCGGTCCGAAGGTAACCGTCAACGTCAAGAGTTCGCTGGCTGGATTGGAAAGCAAACTTCCGCCCCCGATGGAAAAGCCCGCTTCCCTTTCTGCTCCGCTTGATCTCAATATCGTCACCGACAGCAAGACTACGGATCTCAGAATCATGATCGACGGATTGCTGAGCTCCGAATTCATTCTGCAGAATGACGAAATCAAGCGTGCCGCCATCGGCAACCGCAGTCTACCGACCCTGCCGGCGCACGGCTATGCCATCTCCGTGAAAGCACCGCTAGTTTCGGCCAAGGCCTGGCAGAACGTATTTGACCACCTAAAGGTCGATGCCAAGCCGTCGGGCACCGTGGTTCTTCCCGACATTGCTTTTGTTAAGGTCAATGTCGACGAGCTGCTAATCGATAACTTCAATCAAACGAACCTCTCGCTTTTGGCCCGTCCTTCCGGCAACTCTCTGCTGGTCACAATGAACAGCAATGAGATGAATGCCAACCTTGAATGGAAGAAAGGCCAAAACGGCAAAGAACCGGAACTCATTGCGCATATCTCTAAGCTCTTCATCCCGAGCTCAGCCGGAGACGCTGCTGAAAAATCCAAACCGGTACAAATTCAGGGCGGCTGGCCTGCGATCAACGCGGTCATCGATGATTTGACCTACGGCAATATGCGTTTAGGCAAACTGGAACTGGTTGCGCGCAACACGCCTTCTGCAAAAGGCCAGCTCTGGAAGATTACAAAGCTGAACTTATCAAACAGTGCAGCACAGCTGCACTCTTCGGGCAGCTGGCTTAAAGGCTTTGACGGCGGCAACGAAACTAATCTGCTGATCAATACCAACATCAACAATCTCGGCGGTCTGCTGAACCGCCTCGACATGAAAAACTTGGTCAGATCCGGCAACGGTTCGATCAAAGGCAATCTGTCTTGGGTCGGCACCCCGCTCGGCTTTAACACCCAAAGCTTCGACGGAGAACTGGATATCAACTTAAGAAGAGGCGAAATCCTCAAGATTCAGCCGGGCCCTGCTGCCAAGCTACTTTCTCTGCTCACGCTGCAGTCTTTGACGCGCTATCTGACCCTGGACTTCAGAGACTTTTACTCCGCCGGCTTTAACTTCTCCGCGATCCGCGGCAAGGCGGTTCTGGACGACGGCCTGATGAACATTAAGGATCTGACGATGATCGGCGGAAGCGCCACCGTTGTTATCAACGGCAACGTAAATACGCAGAAAGAAACGGAAGACCTGCACCTGCTGGTTCTACCGGACATCAATGCTGCCGGCGCCTCCGTTGCCCTGGCGGTTGCCAATCCGATCGTCGGTATCGGCAGCTTCCTGGCTCAATTGATTTTCAAGGATCCTTTAAGTAAGCTCTTTTCCTTTGAATACCAAGTGACCGGCACCTGGTCGGATCCGGTCGTCACCAAGATTAAGCATTAAGAATCATGTTACGCATAGCCACCTGCCAGATGACATCCGGTCCGGATATCGGAGCCAACGTCCAGATTGCAGAATCCCTCATCCGCAAAGCTGCTCGGGAGGGCGCTAACCTCGCGCTGCTGCCTGAAATGTTTACGATCATGAGCAACGATCCCAAGGATGTACTTCGTCTTGCAGAGCAGTACCAGGACGGTCCTGTGCAAAGGATTATGTCCGGACTTGCCAAATCTTTAGGCATTTGGATTGCTGCCGGCACCATGCCTCTTAAAACCGACGATCCGCACCGGGTGACCAACACCATGCTGGTCTACGATGCATTCGGTCAGGAAGCTGCGCGCTATGACAAGATTCATCTTTTTTCTTATGAAGGACAGCAGGAACGCTACGACGAGTCGGAGCTTTATGTCGGAGGGCATAAGACCGTCTCTTTCAACCTCCCATTAGAAAACGGCTTAGATATCCGCATCGGTCTGGCCGTTTGCTACGACCTGCGGTTCCCGCAGCTGTTCCGCCGTCAGAGCGGCATCGACTGCTTCCTGCTCCCGGCTGCCTTTACCACGAACACCGGAAAGGCCCATTGGGAAGTCTTGCTGCGCGCTCGAGCTATCGAAAACCTAAGCTACGTAGTTTCCGCCGCACAAGCCGGACGCTCTTCCTGCGGCCGTGCTTTCTGGGGGCACTCCTGCGCCGTCGATCCCTGGGGCACCGTGATCAGCAAACTCAACGGACATGAAACGGGCGTTTGCTTCGCAGACGTAGACCCGGCCTTCCTTCGTCAAGTCAGAGCTCTTTTACCGGCCCTGAACAATCGCGTTGAATATGACAAATAACAATACTTCTGTCGCCATCGAAACTCTGCTGTACCGCAACGGTCTTTCTGAAAAAGACATTGCAGATGCTTTTGCGCTTTTCAGCGGCTACGACATCGACTACGCCGATTTCTACTTCCAGCGCTCAGTCTCCGAAGGTTATGTGCTTGAAGAGAGTATCGTTAAAACCGGTCACTACAACATGGACATGGGTGTCGGCGTTCGCGCCGTCTGCGGAGAAAAATCCGCTTTAGCGTATTCCGAAGAAATTTCCCGCGAATCCTTGTTTGAAGCTGTCAGAACCGTCCGCGCCATTGCGCAGGCCGCGGACAACCAGATCACGGTAAACGTGACTCCTAAGGACGGCCCGAAAGTGCTTTACCGCGCCGTCGATCCGATTGAAGCGGCGCGCATGCCCGCAGCCGTTCTTCTCTAATCACACAGGTGACAACTTGCGTCGGTGCTTCGCATGACACGATTTTGATCGCGAAGATGGACGGAACCTTAATCGGCGACATTCGACCGCTGGTTCGCGTGAATCTCGGCGTTATCGCTGAAAAGGACGGCAAGAAAGAGCAAGGTCAAGCGGGGGGCGGCGGCAGATTCACGTTAGATCTCTATAACGAAGAAGTCATTGAACAATATGCCAGAGAAGCGGTGGATGCCGCAGTGCGCAATCTGGACGCTCGCCCAGCACCGGCAGGAAGCATTCCTGTCGTCTTGGGAAGCGGCTGGCCCGGCGTATTGATTCATGAAGCTGTCGGGCACGGCTTGGAAGCTGACTTCATTCGCAAGGGCACAAGCGTTTTCACAGGCAAGGTCGGACAGCGGGTTGCCTCTCCGATTGTGACGGTTGTCGACGACGGCACGATAGCCGGACGCCGCGGCTCACTCACAATTGATGATGAAGGCAATGAAACACATTGCACCACGCTGATCGATGAAGGCATTCTGCGCGGTTTCATGCACGATGAAACAAGCGCACGTCTTATGAAGCAAAAGACCACCGGCAACGGACGTCGAGAAAGTTTTGCTTTTCTGCCCATGCCGCGAATGACCAATACTTATTTGCTCCAAGGCGAATCTGATCCTCAGGAGATTATTTCTTCCGTCGATTACGGCATTTACGCCTCCAACTTCGGCGGCGGTCAGGTCGACATTACGAACGGTAACTTCGTCTTCAGCATGAGTGAAGCTTGGCTGATCAAAGACGGTAAATTAACTGATCCGATCAAAGGCGCCACATTGACGGGCAACGGCGCGGATGCACTGACTAAGATCGTCATGGTGGGGAACGACCTTGAATTAGACCGAGGCTGCGGCACCTGCGGTAAGAATGGACAGCATGTCCCGACCGGCGTCGGTATGCCGACACTCCGCATTGACGGTCTCACTGTCGGCGGCACGGCAAATTGAGTAAAACTTTTAGAAAGGTGTGGCTTTAGACAAAAGCCACACTCTCATTGCACTAGAGGGGAGCGGGTTCGATTTCCTTATGTCCTTCTGAAGATGGTTCCACCATTGTTTGCGGTGCAGTTATTTCCTTAAAAAGTTGGAAAAAGGCTCCATCCTGGAAGAAAAAATCTGGTTCTCTTTGAAGTTTATCAAAAATTAGTTGGAACCCATAATTTGCATACCCTTCCATGGTTTCTATAAGCTTATCTACAGCTTTCCTGAGCGGAAGATCCCCCTTATCTAACGCAATAAAATCAATATCCGTCCGTGCGATTAGTGCTGCGAACATGTAGTCCCTGATTGCCCCGTAATCAGTTCTTCCGGCTTTTTGCCCGACATTTCCCCAATACACGATTGGCTGTCCGAAGCAATGTCTAAGAGCAGGATCCTCTGGAAGGCTTCTCTTCCGATTTGCATAAAGTCCCATGAAAAAAGCCAGAATGAAAACCTCGTAACCACCTCCAAAGATTTTTCCTCTCATCTCCACCGACTCACCGGCTCCTGATCCATAATTTGCGAATCGTTCTATGACCGGCTCTTTAAACCGAGTCTCCCAGTCAGGGTTCCGTTTTGCCCAAGCATCGTATAACTTATCCATCTTTCTTCCTTTTACATTTCTATGACTTGAGTTCTAATGGTCGATAGATCTCCTTGGACAAAGTTAGGAGCTTTCTTAAGCCTAAAAACTTTGCAGTTCAATTGACTAATTCGTTTCATATCAAGCTCTCCATCCTGCAAGAGAAGATCTTTGGTGAGGATGATGCATTGTTTATCTAATCTCTCAACGGTGTTGTAAAACTCCTCCTCTCTTCCAAGGCTAAAAGAAGAAGTAGGAGCGTCAAACACCAGAGGATAAGATTCTTTATTTTTATCCGAAGTCAAGTCTGAGATTGCAAAGAGAACGGCTAAATATTGTGAAGTCTTCAACGCTGCATTAGGAAGGGCAATTTCTCTTCCCGAAGTATCCTCAAGATGAATTGAAATTTCGTCATTTTCTTGGTTACGATGCAATCTAATGTAACCTCTGAAATCATTGGCGCATAAGTTTTCAAGGAAGTAGTTCGATCTTTCTTGAAGCTTGGCTACAAACTCGTCGGCATTTTTTTCTCTCCCTTGCTCAAAGGCCAATGAGATTTGAGTCAGGACATCCTTAACTTGGGAGAGAAACGATACTTCCGGCTTATTTTGCCCCAATTTTCTCAATTCATCATCTAAGCCTAACATTTCTGAGTAGCACGATTGCAAGTCCTCCTCTAGCTGTTGCTCCCTCCCTCGAGCCCTCCCCATATTCTCGATGCTTTCGTTAAACTGTCTTTGCGTAGCTCCGAAGAAAACTTGCTCGTCATTAATGTGATTGGCGATAAGAAGATTTTTGATATCAGTTTCGATGCTTTCGAGTTCCTCTCTTTGCTCGGATAATTTCTTTTTATCCCTTGCAAGCTTAAGCAGTGTAGGCTCTATCTTGTTCATAGCTAAATTCAGCTCAGCCTGGGTTTCTCCTGTTAATTTCCTGTAGAGACCATTAATTTCCGAGATGTAGTTAGAAACGAACAAGGGCGGAAGGACGGGAGCTTCCTTTTTTAATCCGCTAAGGTACTCTTTCAGAGCCGCAAGTCGCTGGCACATATGCTCCCTTTCTTTGCTTCACGTCCACAAATTTCGCATCTCTCTGCTTTTATCAATGCTTCCATTGTCGACTCATCAGGAACCTGAATCGGCAGGAGTGTACGAATTCTCGCACCTAACTCGGCTTCGGTTTTGTTTCTCTCCTCCTCCCTCATTCTTTCATTTTGGAGTTTTTGTCTTTGATCCCTCCAAAATGCTACCTTGTCTTTGAACTCATTGAACACGGGGCCATAATTTCTTAGTACCCATAAATCGTCAAGCAGCTTGATATTTAAATTAACTTTTGTTTCACTTTCTAGACGAACGATTTCATCAATGATCTTTTTCTTATCTTTTTCTAGGTCTCTGTACTGTGACCACACTCTTCGATTTTTTTGAAGTTCGTTATAGATATCTTGCGAATCCTTTATCTCTCTCCTCATCTCTTCGATTAATAATTTAAGAGATTCCTTCTTCTCAGTCAGTTCGTCAAGCCTTCCTTGAATTTCTTCTGTCTTCCTGGCTGTGTCCTTATGTCCACGCAATTCCCGAGCAAAAGCTCTCGACGCATCGGCCTCCAGTTTATTTGCTCTTGCTTTGTAATTATCAAATTGAGAAATATCTGATAACTTACTAAGAAGTTTCCCAAGGGATTTTTGGTTGTTGAGCACATTTAATTCTGTTTCCCCCTTAAATAAACAGAAGCTCTGAATGGATGTATCAAATATCTCTTCTATAACTTTTTTTGCGTCACCCTGAATTCTTTCACCGCTCGAATTTTCTATATAGACAATATGGCTGACGGAATTAGGAAATATCAGTTGGCCTGCCTCTGCACGCACAAAAAAAATTTTCTTTAGGGTAAACCTGTTACCTTTATGAATGAACACCAAACCTACTGAGCACTCTGCCTCATCTCCATCTTTTAGCTCTCTTCCAACCTTTTCGCTCAACCGTGGAATCGGAGGTTCAGTGTCCGTGGCGTCTAGAACCCATTTAAGGGCATCAAAGAAAGTAGTTTTTCCATCGCCGTTGTCCCCGATAAACAAGGTAAGAGCCGGTCCAAATCTGATTTCATTTCTGCCAATGAAACTACCGAAGTTATTAATAGAAATTTCTTTTAATTGCATGCTTGTCTCGCTAACGACCTCAGAGAAATACAAATTTGGTCATAGATTGCTTTATCGCTTTTTCCGTCGGTTATTCCTGTTACTAAAATTGAAAGAGTTCTCAAATATGGATTCTCACTTAAAGTCAATTCGCCGACAGAGACGTTTCTCAGACTATTTAATTCACTTTCATTGACTTTTTCTTTTATCGCTGGAGTCTCCAACAGTGCCTCCGTGATCAACTCTTCCGTCGTTTTTGCTACTACGCTCATTCCTTCACCCCATAATCTATTTGATATTTCTCCATAAGAGGCCGGAGAACCCGAAGAATCCCGGATCTGTTTTCGGCCAATGAAGCAAACTCATAAACCCTTTTTAATTCGTTCTCCATTAATCTTTTTTCAATCAATGCTTCTTTGGGATCAAGAAATTGAACAAGTTGTGGTTGAACGACAAGGTCATAAATTAGTGCACTATATTTACCCTTTGCTTTTCGCAATACCCTCCCTCTTCTCTGGATATATTGACGGGGGTTACCTGTGCTCGCGCAAAATATTGCTATTTCAGCGCGAGGTACATCTATTCCCTCGTCCAAGCATTTCATGGACGTTAAGACATTTAATTTTCCTTTTGAAAAGTCCTCGATTAACTGCTTCCGATTTTCCGTTTCTCCTGTAAGTTGCGCAACGATGATTCTTTCGTCTAATTCTCTTAGCGCCTTGGTAAAATTATCGATTAAGTGTTTGCTCGCACCTTCTTTATCATCAGCAGCATAACCTTCTGGACAATAAACTAACGTGTAACTAATCCCGCCGTTCTTCTCATACAACTGGGAGATTATCTTTTTAAAAGCCTCCAACTTGTTGGCTGCCTTATGGATAATCCGCTTCCGTTGGATAAGTAAGGTGTTCAAAACGCTATTCCCTGTGAGTCCGTCCTCATTAAGACTCATTCCCATTTGCCACACCCGGCTTATTTTTTTTGTAACCTCTTTATATTCTTGGAGTTCGTCTGGGGTTAACTCTACAATTACGGGGTTATAGAAATATCGGCAGAGAATGCCGTCCTCTATCGCTTTCTTCATTGAGTACTCAAAGGTCAATTTTTCCTTTGCTCCAAAAAAATTGAGTACTCTCTCTGTCGCTTCCGGCTCAAAATATCGGTCAGGGGTAGCAGACAAGCCTATCCTGCGGGCAAATTTAATCATCGGTAACTTGTTTAAAAGACTCTTGGCTCCTAGATTGTGCGCTTCATCGGCGATAAGTAAGATATTTCTATAGTCCTTTTCTGAAAAAGACGTTATCTCATCAAATTTTTCATCCATAGAAAAGGAACGATAAAGACAGATCAAAATAAACGAACTCTCTAATCCCCTTGCCCCTAGGGAAAGGAGTTCCTTATTGTTCTGTAATTGCTCTTTCCAATCCGAGTCTCCTGATACCTGAATAATGTGTTTAAAGTTAAAACGTCGGCACTCTTCTTCCCATTGATCCGCTAGCGATTTAGTCGGAACAAGGATGATCGCCTTGTACGAACCTTCTTTCCGGTAAATTTCCAAGAGGATATTAAGGGCAGTAATTGTTTTCCCCGTTCCTGTTGCCATTGCGAACAACCCTTTTTGTGCGTATCTCGGATTGCTCTTCCAATTATTGAACGCTTCCATTTGATATGGTCTAGGACCACTTTCAAATGGGAAGTGCGGCTCATCTTGCAATTTTCGAAGTACTTCTCGAGATTTTTCCAGCGCTTTACTCACCCTTGGCGTTGAAGTCGCATCAGAATCTTTTTCAAACTCGATTTCTTGTTTTAATAACTCTGTTATCTCTTTGGGAGGAAAATAGTCTTTTACGAAGTCAACAAAGTCTTCTGCCATCAAGCTAACGACGTTAGGGTCATCACCTTTAAAAATCCGATTAAACCTTTCTTCTATTGAGCGAATTCTCTTCCTGTCCCCTTCTCCTTCCCAGCTTGGAAAGACAGAAATACCTTCGACATTCTCCAGCATTGCTTGTCTAGTGAAATTGCACGATCCCTCGAATGCTATCTTTGTCTCTCCGTCTGAAAAGCAACCACATTTGGAATGTGCAATCCCATTTCTTCCTCTAGGATAAGTAATTCTTACTTCCAGCCTCCCCTTGGCAACCAAGTAACTTAAACACTCGAAAAAGTGCCGGTCCCGCTTAGACAAAATTTCGTAGTTCTTTTTAAGGTTTTTAAAGTCGACTTCTTTAATTGGAAAATAATTTGATTGCTTTCCACGGAAGGCTTCCTGATCTTCTTGAGTAATTGCGGTATTGATATTCAGCCTCATCCTTCCATTGTTGTAGAGAAACACAGCGAAACCTGAGGCAAAAAGAGAAATTGCCGAAGAGGAAAAGAATCCGAGGATTATGTCAAAAGTCGTAGAAGCGCATAGCGCCTCAGAAAAGAAAGTTAACGGCTCATGAGAAGTGCCCGTCTCATACCTAAGGGAGTCCGGAATCTCCACGTTTTCCTTTAACTTCTCCACTATTTCCTCCTTTATTAGAGCACTCACTTCATACAAATAGAGCAAGCACCATTGCCTTCGTCTTCTCCATAAATATCATCGTTATCGAGAAACTCATCAAGGCCCTGCTGGAGCGGGTTTTTATTTTTTCTGCGAAGAGATGCTTTCTTTTTTCTCTCTTCGTAATCTTTTTTTATTTCTATGATTCTTTTAGGGGATGATAACTCTTTTAACGACTCTCCTTGAGACCATGTAAAAGGAGATCCCTGTTGAAGCGCATCTTTTTCATACAGCATCGCTTCTTTAAATTTATCGGGATGATGTTCTAACAAATGCACCCATTCAATCTTCTGTTGAAAAAAACAAAAAGTGCATCCCGAGCGACTCCTCCATTCATAATATGAAGGAAGCCCAATCCCAGCTGTTTCCAAAATCTCATAAACGCCTGCCTTATCGATTCCATCCTCCCTAAAAGGTAAAACGACATGGACGTTCTCATCCGAGGACTGCATGGCTGTTCGATATTCTTCGTCTGCCCTGATAGCCACATAGCTGTAAACCTCCTCTCCATTGGCCCGCATTTCTGAAATCCATTTTTTTAACGGAGCCAGCTTCAACATTCTCGTGCACCAGCGGGTTTGTGGAGAAGGGAGAAAATTGTTGTAGAGCTTTAAGTAAAAATCAAAATCTTTTACTGGATTCAATGGATGAATCTTCTTCCCTAAATAGCTTTCTAATCTTCCAAGAAATTCATAAACCTCAGGAAGTTCTTTTCCTGTATCCGTGAAAAAATACTCAACATCTATTTCTGGATGCTGATTTTTCATGTAAACAGCCAATGCTGCAGAATCTTTTCCTCCAGAGATGCCAAGCAGGTGTCTTTGTCTCATGATTTATCCTCTCCAACTCCATAAATTGAATCAACAAGGACTGCCAGCTGTTCCTCTTTTGATAGGCCTTTTAGCAGTTCGTAAATTTTTCCCCTAAGCTCAGTTGACGCTCCAATTCTGTCGACAGGTACATTAATTACCCATTCTTTTCTTCCAGAAACACCTGCTTCCACTATTCCCAGCAATCTTCGGTTTTTCTCTTCTCCCAAAGGAAGCAACGCCTCTAGATGCCTAAATTTGAAAGCTAACTCGGCAATACTCGTCTTTGCTTTCAGCAGATCAAGATCTGTCCACCTACCTTTTTGCTTTCCCGTTACGAAAGAAAGTACTGCTAGTGGCCCTTCAACTCCTTTCCCCTTAAGCGAACTAACAACGTTAATGAAGCCTTCTAGTTGAAGGTCTCCAGAACGTTGCTTCAATGCATTCGCTCGAGTTTGGACTTCTGTTTCATTCTGAGCGTCAAGCTCCTTTAACAGAAAATCCCTTACCTCTTCAGAAAGTTCAGAAATTAACATCTCCAATTCTTGGAACCTCTCAACGATCTTTTCTTTGTATGAATTTGAAGTCGTAGTTCCAAGTATCTCCGGTAATGAATTAAAGAGAAGTTTTATTGGGTCCGAAGCCTTCAATACGGTTTCACAAAACTTTTTACTTTGTGGAGAAGCTCGGGATGTGCTTAATACCCATCTTGGCTGAAGAAAAACTTTTTTTACAAGACTTCTCGCCACCGATAAGGGAGAGTGATCTAAAGGTTTTTCATGAGTTGATACGAGGTAGTCATACAACTCGGAGTTCATTCTCGAATCCACGTCACTTGCCGCATAGAGTCTCAATTGGAACAGTTCAGGGCGGTTAACTAGAAGCTCCACAAGCTCTACTGTCAATTCTGGTTGGTAAGCTCCCTCTAAAAAGAAGGTGAGGTGACTTTTATTTAGACAATAAAAGTAAAGTAACAAGATGGGAGCAAAACCTGCCTTAATACCAAACGGTGTTTTTTTCCAAAGCTCGTAAACTTGGGCAACTTCCACCTTTTCCCTGCTGGAAAGGAAATCTTGAGTTCGTTTCCAAATCTCGGTTAATGAAGTGGCCGAGCTTGGAAGAACAAATTCGAAATTTCCGCCCTCTGTCTTCTGTTGGTGCAAACCAAAAGTTTTAAAGAAAGAAAGATAAATCATCCGTTCCGGCGGCATTCCAGTCATACCAAGGTCCGCAAATTCTTCTTTCGTCACCATATTAGACATTAGGGTCTTCCTGGCTGACTTTATGTTTGAAGAAAGTTCCTCTCTATTAACCAACTCATTCTTCAAACAGAGACTGAATCTGTAGCGGCTATCGCATAGGTCACTCAAGTACTTAGTTAAATTTGTCACCCCATTAATGGTTTTCCAACTTTCTCCTATAACAAGCCATCGAGCGCGGTCGAGAGAATCTATCAAGAGTGAATTTAAACGATCCTTTGCAAAGGTCAGCATTGATTCCACTTCTATACGAGCAGCTCTATCCCCTTCTAAATTAGAATCCTGAAGTATATTGTTTATCTTTTGCACTTCAATGCTCATCGCGAGGATGTCTTCCTTTTTCTCAGGAATCGCGATCAGGTTCAAACACTCGTCGTCAACCCCAACTTTTTGACAAAGCTCCTGGAGTTCATTTTCATTTTCGCTTCCTAGCCAAAGCAGGAGTTTCCCTGTTCCCTCAAATTTTTTATCTTCTAGATCTTCGGCGAGTTTCTGCTTATTGGTAACTTGACACTCAAACCAACGCAAATTTCCTGTTGTCACATAGTGCCGCCTTGCAACAAAAATCGGAAAGCTTACCAATGCATTCACAGCCACCGGATCAATTTCTGTAATGCTTAAGCTTTCATATTTTTTCTCAAAATCGAAATCACTTCCCTCAAATAAAGAAAACGTCCCTACATGACGCTTCTCGATAACAATTTTCTTTTGCTGTAATGCCTTTAAAACAGAAAGCAAATCTTCTGCAGAGGCTTCAGGAAAGGAAGCGCAGATGATCTCAAAGCTTGGCTTAAGGCCTGAGCCCGCGGAAAACAGATTTAGGAGTGCGATTGTCTTAACAATCTCAGCAGCCAAAGGTAAGCCCAATCCTTCTGCCCTAAACAGGCAGTCCTGTGCAACGGACCAATTTCTTCTCTCCACCGGATCTGAGGAAATCAATAGTCCATAATTCTCATCAAGGTAGTCCCACAAATTATGAGGGCCATACAATGCCGGCGACCCTTCATCGTTTGTAGACAAAAACTCTTGGAAACCCGAGGGCTCCAGAGAAGTGAGAAAATTAAATACGGAGCGGGTATTTTGCCAAAATCCACGTCTAGACAGAGGGCCAAGAATTAAACTAACAACTGGATTTAGCGGCCAAGTCTTTCGAAAAATTTCTTTATATTTCTTCTCGTTAATCCTACGAATACCTGACAGGTAATAAACAGCTAAATCTATGGCCTTTTCAGAATATTCTCTATTTCCGCTACTTGGGCAAGTGAGCTGCAATGCAGAAGATAGCATTTGCAATGTTTCTTCGGAATGAGCAATAAGAGGAGCGTCGACAAATCTTCCCTGCACTTTTTGCCACTCGAGCTTCTGATATTCAGGTGCCATTTGTCCATAGGACGTAAAATTCTGGTGCAGAATCCCTATAAAAACAATATTAGAATCTTTTCGGTTAATTGCTTCTGCAAAATCTTGAAACTCAGCACAATTTTCAAATTGGTCCTCTGAGAGGTACCTGCCCATCTCATCGAGAATAACCAGTATTTTCTTTTCACCAGTGGTGCGAAGCTTTTTTAAATTAATTAATAGTGTGTCGTTTGAATCTTCAAATAAGGTTAGATTTAAGTCCTTTAAGAAGTCCCCTTTCCTTCCAGTAACAACTCTAACTTCGTAGTCTGGGCAAACGAAGGACTGTCGAATGCGTTCATACTCTGGCCATGGTAGGAGCTTCTTCAATGCGTCTCTCTGCCTCTGGTCTCTTCCATTTGCTAAAAGGTACAAGTAGAGACCCAAAGAAGATTTTCCTGCACCGAAAGGTCCGGTAATTGTGAAAGCTTTTTGAGCAGTCTCGAGAAGATGGTCAGAAATAATACTTAATACATTAACTGCCGAGTGTTGGAGCTGATAGCCATCTAGCAGCCCGTCGTTTTCTTTCGCGTCTTCTCCGATATTTACTGAGCGTTGAAAACGGCGGCCCACTTTTACCAAAGAGTTCAAAAATGCCATAACTAACCTCTGTAGGCCCTTATTAATAATTCTCGTTTTATGCTGTTCAGATCGAGATTAAGGTCTTTACAAACCAAGTTCTTAATTCCTAACTGATCAGTCCACAAGAGTTTTCCAGAAGAGATTGACTCAACCTCCTCTAGCCTCTCATTTAAATCCCGTTCACTTAACTTGAAGACTCTACCTGGACTATTTGCAGCAAACGATATTTGAAACCAATCTAGACTTTTGGACGGGCTCAACTCGTTCAACCTTTCCCAATGATCTAGCGTCGCCCAGACAAAGAATGCAGTTGGAAGTGTGCCACGATGCGTCCGGATAATTTCAAAGACTGAACTGTCCGCCGAGGAAATCAATCCCAAGCAACTAAATAGAGAATCAACCTTATCTTCATACTTATCTTTCTTTTGTCTTTGAGAAAGGGTGTAAGACCGGAAGACTACCTCAATATCTCTTTTCAACGTGTTTTTTGTTACATTGCATCCGTTCTCTTCGACAAATGTTTCTAAGCGTTTTTGCAATTGTTCTCGGCTAACTTGTTGGTCGTTATAAACATTGAATAAATACCAAGCCGCTGTGAATTTGTTTGGTCTTGAACATAAGTTCCAATGAGCCAACCATGCGGTCACCAAACTCTCCCCAAAAGGGTCCAGCGCACGATCGTCATTTATCTCGTCGCCAAAAATTACTTTGGAAAGCTCCGACGGTAATATTCTATTTCCACAATTCTCAAGAAAACCTGTCTGCAATCCCCACCACTTCAGGGAAGAAACCATATTTTTTCCCACCCCTAAGCTAACCATTGCATCGGGGCCGTTAAAGTTAGGAGATTCACCTCTTTTCAATGATTCCCTGCAAAAAGAGACAGCTTTGTACAACCAATTTTGTCTTAGGTTGAAAGTCTCATGACCGGAAAATTGAAAATTTTTTCTTTTACTTGTCGTCATCATATTTCCTGGAAAGTCGCTCCAGACATTCTAGCCTGTAATTCCTAAAAGAAATAGATTGAGGAAACTTTTTAGATCTCATTCAAAAGTTTTATTCATATATTTCATGTAGTTGCAACAAACAACCTTTAAAGCGTTAAAAAAATACTCATCGAAATTTCACGGGAGCATGTGATTTTGGTGAGAGATATTTTTAGTCGCAAAAGACGCCTTTAAGTCTCAATTTCCCTTTTATCATGCTTGTCAACATTCGTAGTTACATCATCTTTTCTTAGCTAGTTCTTAAGCGCAGAATGAAGAGAGAACTTCAACCTCAAGGCTTCTGCGCGTATGAACAAATTATTCGTCGGCCTTTGTGCCTCAATCTGCCTCTTATCTTTAGCAACGGATGCTCAAGCCGTCCGACTCGGCGGGAGAACCACCATTCGTCCGCACAAATCTTACACTCCGCCTCCGAGAACGTATCGGCCGGCTCCGGTGAACCCTGCGATACGCGGCTTCAATGCTCGCCAAAACGCTACTCCGGCAGGCTCTAACGTTCCGATGCCTATCTTCATTCCGCCGATCATTGCCGGACACAACACGATACAGGTAACTAATGACATGTACCTCATCAAAACCGGCATGAGGAAACAAGGCGACAAACTGCAGTTCTGGACGCTCCAAAACCACAGTTACACACCGGATTCGAAATCTGCAAAAGTCCAGTTCAGTGTGGATTGTCTGGCAAGGATTTATTCCCCGATTGCGCTCGTTACCTATCCGGAATTAGACGGCAAAGGCAAACAGATCAAATCCACGACCTTTGATCCGAAGTTCAGACCCATTAGAGAAAAAAGCGCTATGGATCGTTTGCACGAGCTCCTGTGTCCAAAACCAAAGAATTAACTGACCATCTAACAGCCGTAGTTATTTTCTTTCCAAAGCCGAAAAACAAATGCCCTCTTAACTATCTCAAGATAATTAAGAGGGCTGAATTCTTTCAGCCGGAAAAGTCCGACTTTAAGTTTTTACTTCACACTGCTCGCAGCCTCTTCCCCAGCCAACAAACCGCTCGATACCGCGTCATTAATTCTTGCGGTTATTGAGCCGCACGTTGAACCGGCGGCGTATAGGCCTTCTATAGGTTTATCGTCCTTTGCACGAAGTACTTGCAGGTGTTCATTAACTTCCAGTCCACCCTCCGTCTTGTACGCCCCAGGATAACCTTTCGTCGAGATGTAGTACGGAGCTGTAAGCGGGCGGAATAACGGATCTTTTCTCCCGAATTCCGTATCTTTTCCGTTTGCTGCATCATGATTGAATCGGTTAAACGTCTTGCTAAATTCTTCGGGAGGGATGCCGACCTTTTTAGCCAACTCTTCAGGAGAGTCCCCACGGAAGATACTTCCTTTCTGAAGACCTTTCTCTAGGTTAAAACGTCCCTTGTTTTTACCGTTAAATGTCTCAGAACCAAACACGACGAAACCATACGGCTCTTTCTCTCTCATAAGTGCCAAACTGCAGCCCGCATATCTTCCGACGTGTTCGTCCAACAGTCTCTTTCCTTTCGGAGATACGAAGAACGCCGGTTCAACATCAAAAATTGTCCATGAGATAAAGGGCAGTCCGACCTCCATCCTTCCGGCCAGTTTCGGCATCGACTCCATGTCCTCCAATGCAGCTCCGATTTCACGCCCCATCATGATGCCGTCACCGGTCCTGTCAAACGCCCTCTTCTCACCGACAGCTCCTATAGCTGCCGGGGCTGTCGACCAGAAGCCTTTATATTTCTTCATCAGATATTTGTTATCTAAGAATCCGCCTGTGGCCAGGATAACCGCGTCAGCTTTGATATCAAAAGTCTGATTTTTTTGCTCGGCTTGGACTCCAATAACACGTCCGTCAGCAGTAATCAGTTTTAACGCCTTTGTATTCAACAGTATTTGGCCGCCCTTACCTTTAATTTCTTCAATCATTTTGGCAGGAAACTGCTGAACAGACTTCTTTAACATCGGCAATTGGAAAGGCTTTGCCGGGTTTAACGGAAGGAATTCGATTCCATAATCGCTGATGAATTTAATAACGTTCGTTGTATTGTCCGACACCCTTCGAAGAACATCAGGATTATGTTTCGTCACTCCAAAGTAAACAGGCGAGTTTCTGGAGTTGTCCCGCACCTTGGTCAAAGGTTCGTCATCAGTTCCGGCGCAGATCTGCTTCCAGTAGTCTTCCTTACTGACATTTTTTATGCCGGCTTTCTTCTGCAGCTCGGTGTCTGCCGCGTAAAAAATACCTGACGAGAGAGCTCCGTCTCCGCCAAGCCAAAGTCTTTTATCGATCAGAATAACTTCCTTGCCTGCACGTAATGCTGCTACAGCCGCCGACAGTCCGGCAAAACCGCCTCCAACCACAAGCACTTGTGTTTGGTATTTCCAAACCTTTTTACTTAATGTCTCTTTGGCCACAGAAATCGCAGGCAACGATAAAGCAGCTAGGGAAAGGAATACACGCCTTTTCATTATTTAACTCCTTAGGGATTAAGAATGAAAAGAATTTTATGAATCGCGGGAGACTGCCTCATTTAAGTTTAGTATGACAAAACTTAATGTTCGAAAGTACAAAATGAATGAAACGGTCCTAAAGCACTCGGAAATTTTTCTGAAGGTCGTCGAAACCAGCTCGATCTCAAGAGCCGCCGATCTATTAGGTTTCTCAAAAGGCTTTGTTAGCCAGGCAATGTCTGAGCTTGAAGGTGCAATAGGAACAGAGCTACTGGATCGTTCCACTAGACCGTTGCGGATTACGAACAGAGGCCTTGAGCTGTACCAGCTTCTCTGTGAGCAAAGAAAGGAATTGAATGACCTGATGTTCAGGTTCAAGGAAGTTTCTAACCAGAAAAGCTCTGTTTCCATTGGCTTTATTGAGTCGTTATTCAGAAGCGTAGGAAGGGGTTTTTGTTCTCGAATAAGAAAAAACTGCCACTCCCTGACTTTAACTTTCGGTTCTGTTTGGGAGCTGGAAAGGCTTTTCTTTGAAAAGAAGATAGATACGTACACCTCTTGGTACGGCTCTCAGTTGGCAAACACTATAAGCATTCCGGTCCTTACTCAACCCATCCTGATTGCCTACCCCAAGTCTGTCGATTTTTCAGCGGCGGCATCAAATAAGGAGCTATTCCGAAAACTTTCCTTGATGGGCTACCCAGTCATAGTCCATCCCAACTTTTCTTTTTCTCCTCACGCCGTTACCTCTCTTCTGGATGCTTCCGGCTATTCTTTTGTTCGCAAGTACAGGGTCGACGGAGTTGAGCTCCAACTGGAGTTGGTGGCCCAGAACTTTGGTTGGTGCATGACCCAGCCTATATGCTTTTTCGGCGCCGAACATCTCTTGAGCAATATGAATGTCGTACCGCTATTTGATAAACAAAGAACGATTTATTTGATAACCCGAAAAACGACGCCAACAGATGCAACATCCTTAGCTCTCAATGCATTAAAGGAGGAATTGAGGGCAGTGGTCTTACCCACGTTAAAAGACGCTTTCAAAGAGGCTTCTGATTTTGAATCATCCCAGTTAGACCAGCTGATGACAGTATAAGGTTTAATAGCCATTTGTTTAGCCTTAATTCTTCCAGCCTAAGCCTTCACAAGTTTGATAGTTCGCTCGTAAATTATTCATTGAAAAACTGTTAATTCTTTCTTGCAGAAATAGCGTTAGAAATCGTCTAGAAAAAAGCTGTTCCGGCTGAAGAGTTTCGCCCCCAGCCTTTATCCTGTTAAAACAGACATTTCTTCGAATTTGTACGTCTCGATTGAAAACTGAGCGACTTTTCCGTACTCCTTTCGGCCAAATCCGCGATCAACATGCACGTCGGCATTGGAGGCATAATTAACAAATTAGGAATTGAAAAACGAAAAAACGTGAAACACGCATTTAAGTTCATGACACCGATGGTGTGGCTGACACGTCTGTTGGTCGGCGCATATCCTCAGTGGATCGGGTGCAAACCCGAAAAAATTCAAAGAATTTATTTTGCCAATCACTCGAGCCACCTCGACACCATTGTGATTTGGTCTGCTCTCCCTCGCTCTTTGCGTCCGCTTACCCGACCGGTTGCTGCTCGTGATTACTGGCAAAGCGGAATTCGCCGCAGAATCGCCGTCGATGAATTAAACGTCGTCCTTGTCGACCGGCGCCGGACAGAAAACTCCGATCCCTTAGATCCGATGCGTCAGGCTCTGCGCGAAGGCTCCTCGCTCATCATCTTCCCGGAAGGCACACGTTCTCCGCAGCCGTTGCCCGGACCTTTTAAGAGCGGCATTTGGCGCTTGATGAGAGAGTTCCCCGAGGTCGAACTCATCCCCGTTTACTTGGAAAACCTGCACCGCTCCATGCCGAAAGGTGCCCTCCTGCCCGTTCCGACTATGTGCTCCGTAAGATTCGGCGCACCACTTCCGCACTCTGTCGATGACTCTAAAGAAGAGTTCTTGGAGAGAGCCAGAACGGCCGTCATCAGTTTAGCCAGGGAGCTCTAATATGCGTTTAGGATTTTCCACTCAAGAAGCCTACTTCACGATTCTAGGCGTTCTTATTGTTCTCTCAGCCATCGGCACGATCATCGGCAACTGGCTGGTATCCCGTGCTCAGGGAAACGAAGCAAAGCTCAATAACCTTCGTGTTGTTAACTCCCGCGTTCGTGCCTCCTGGCCTCTGCTGATTGTTTTTGCGATTGCCTTCTGCCTCGGCGAATTTGCCTTGCTGCTTTTCTTTGCTTTCGCGTCTTTCTTTGCTCTGCGGGAATTCATTGCGCTGACTCCGACCCGGCGCCATGACCACGTCATTTTGATCATTGCGTTTTATATCGCGATTCCCGTTCAATACATCCTTTTGGGATATGAAGAGATCGGCCTCTTTTCTCTGTTCATCCCTGTCTACTTATTCTTGACGCTGCCGGTCGTTATGGCCTTGGCCAAAGATACCGACCGCTTCTTAGATCGCGTTGCTAAGGTACAGTGGGGCATCATGCTGGCCATTTTCTGCGTCAGCCATGCACCTGCCATCGCCACCCTGAATCTCACGAGATTTAATTCCAGCGGTTTGCTTCTAATGCTTTACTTCCTACTGGTGCTGTATTTCGCGGACCTTTTCCAGATCATGGCTTCTGCCATCTGGGGCGGCAAACCGACTTGGAGTAATCAGTACAAGACATACAAAGGCATCATCATCGGAAGTATCGGCGCTCTGATCATGGGTTCTGCACTTTTCTGGATGACTCCTTTCCGTGCTTGGCAGGCTCCTCTTATGTCTCTGCTGATCATCGTTTCCGGAACGCTGGGCGCACTGGTCATGTCCTCGGTTAAGCGCTCACTCGGCGCCGTTCGTTTGGACACCAGCATGATGCTGACACGCGGAGCATTAGACAGAATGGAAATGCTGTTCTTCTCAGCGCCTGTTTTCTACCACTCAACAATCTTCCTTTTCATGAAATAAATTCTGAAAAAAGTTTCGTTAGAACGAAAAAAAATACGGTAAATTATTCTTCGTACCTTTTTACAAGCAAGTATCAAAAGATGTTCGCTTCTAAGTTTTACTTTTACGGCTTTTACTTTCCGTCCGCGGCGGAGGGTAGGGCTGTGACGGCTCGCATCTAAGATCACACAACACTACTTAACCGCCGCTCCTTCGGGACACGGCGGTTTTTTATAGCCTCAATCCCGACGGGCGCCATAACGGAGAAACAAAATGCCTTACACAACCGACGACCTCAGAATCAAAGAAATCAGAGAACTGACACCGCCGTCTTACCTCATTCGCGAATTCCCCTGCGGACAGCTCGCTTCCTCGACCGTGCACATCGCACGTCACTCCGCGCACGACATCATTCACGGAAAGGATGACCGTCTGCTTGTCATCGTCGGACCCTGCTCCATTCACGACCCGGCTGCAGCCGAAGAATATGCGGAAAAGCTTGCAGAGCTTCGTCGTCATTTCGCCGATGATCTTGAGATCATCATGCGAGTCTATTTCGAAAAACCTCGTACCACCATCGGCTGGAAAGGTCTGATCAATGATCCGGACTTGGACTGCAGTTTCCACATCAATCACGGCCTCCGCTTAGCCCGTGAGCTTCTCTTAACGATCAATGAATTGGGTGTCCCCGCAGGTACGGAGTATCTCGATATGATCACGCCGCAGTACATCGCAGACTTGATCTCCTGGGGTGCAATCGGAGCAAGAACCACAGAAAGTCAGGTGCATCGTGAATTAGCGAGCGGTCTTTCCTGCCCTGTCGGATTCAAGAACGGCACTGACGGCAACGTCAAAATCGCCATTGATGCCATTAAAGCGGCAGCAAACGAACATGTCTTCCTTTCCGTCACCAAAGGCGGCCACTCCGCTATTGTTGTCACAGGCGGCAATGAAGACTGCCACGTCATCCTTCGCGGCGGCAAAGCACCGAATTATGATGCCGAGAGTGTGGCTAAGGTTTGCGAAGCGCTGAAAGCAGCCGGCCTTCCACCTTCTGTCATGATTGATGCAAGCCACTCCAACAGCCATAAAAAGCACAAAGAGCAGATCGATGTCGTTGACAGCATCTGCAAGCAGATCGGTGACGGAAGCTACAACATCATGGGCGTCATGATCGAGTCCAATCTTGTCGAAGGCAACCAGCCTCTCGTTAAAGGCAAAGAAAAAGAACTGAAATACGGGCAGTCCATCACGGATGCCTGCATCGGTTGGGATGACACGGTCAAGGTCATCACTTCCTTGGCGCATGCCGTCCGCGATCGCCGCGAAAGAAATCGCTAATCCGAGTTCATAGAAGAAACCGCCGTGAAGATCTGGAAGAAATCCTCACGGCGGCTTTTGTTTGGTTTTTAGAAAATCAGCTGACTTTCAAACCGAATTACTTGATGCCGACAATCATCGGGATCAGATTCTGGTAGAAGCGCAAAGCGATTCCGATCACATCTTCGTCAAAGTCAAAGAGTCTCTGATGGTGACCGGCAGATGTACGGCAGCCGAACACAACGAAGGTTCCCTTACCGCCGTGCTGCTGGACTCTGCGAAGCATGATCGTGCAGTCCTCACTGCCTAACTTCAAGCCGAGCGGTCTGGCGAGTTCTTCGGTCGTCACATTTCTTGCGGCGATATAAGCAAGTTCGATGGCTTCCTGGTCCGGCTTGAATTCAGTAGCTTCACCGGCTTTGACGATATCGACTTGGCAGTCGTACATATCGGCAGAAGCCTTAATCTTGCGGATTGCCTGATCACGCATGTATGCGTTGAGTTCCTCGGTTTCACCGCGAACTTCGAGCTGCATGAAAGCGTTCGGAGCGACAACGTTTCGGCCCTGGCCGGCAACTAACGTTCCGACGTTCAAAGCAGTCACTTCCCCGATCGGACGAGTAATGCCGTGGATTGCCAAAGCAGCAGCTGCGCCTGCTAACAGGGCATTCTTACCTTTCTGAGGATCGGCGCCGGAGTGAGCGGCAAGGCCCGTAAATGTGGCATCCAATTTGGTGGAAGCCAAGAAAACGCCGGGTTCCGGAGAAATCGTACCGGTGGGCAGATTGAAGCCAAGATGGTTTCCGAAGAAGAAATCGACGTCATCGAAAATACCGGTTTCGGTCATTGGGCGTGCACCGCGAACGCCTTCTTCAGCAGGCTGGAAGACGACCTTGATCGTGCCGCAGAACTGATCCAAGTTTTCCTGAATCCAGTTGCAGACTGCGATACCCATCGTTGTATGACCGTCATGGCCGCAGGAGTGCATATGGCCCGGATTTGTACTTGCCCAGCCTTCGTCGAACGGACGGTGACCGGCTTCGTGAGCTTCATCGACGTCAACGCAGTCCATGTCGAAACGAATTGCCAAAACAGGGCCGGGGCGGCCGGTTTCGAAAATGGCAGCAACACCGGTGTAGCCCTGCATGGATTCGATAAATTCCGGCGGGACTCCTTTTTCTAAAGCTGCTTTCTTAGCTTCTTCGACTTTGGCAGGATTGCGGCCTGCCACAAACTCGGGATTGATGACCTGACGGCCATAAATCGGATCCAAACCGAAGCTGCGAAGCTTTTCAACGATCTTGTGAGTCGTGACAAATTCGCACCAGCCGGTTTCGGGATAGGAATGGAGTTCACGACGGAACTTAATCAACTCGTTTTCAGTAAGCAACTTTATTATCCTTGTTACCGTTCAAATAATCCCACCATTATCGCCGATCTTTAACTTCGTGTAGAGAGGGGGAAGTTCTTATAGAAAATAACCGGAATCTTAGACATTTGAACTTCCTCAGTTTCTTTGGCTACTGTATTGGTTCAGAGTTCCTTAAATACCAAAACGCCCCTAAGGGCGTTCTGGTTCTCAAAAGCTGGTCTCTTTACTTGTTCATGTAGCTGGCAGCATTAGCACCGGCAATGCGTCCGAAGGTAATAATGTCAGCAACAGCGTTTCCGCCGATGCGGTTACCTCCGTGGACACCGCCTGTGACTTCACCGGCAGCATAGAGTCCGGGGATCGGTTTGGCTGTCACGCCGATCACTTCAGCGTTCTTGTTGATTCTCACGCCGCCCATGGTGTGGTGAATAGCCGGAGTGACCTGAACTGCATACATCGGCCAAACATTATTAGCGGTGATCATTTCCGGACGACCGAAAGCGTCGTCTTTCTTAGCCTCGAAGGCCTTGTGGTACTGATCCATTGTGGCCTTGAGATTCTTAGCAGGAACACCCATAGCTTTGGCTAATTCGTCGACGTTCTTACCGGAAACCATCAAACCCTGAGAAACATAGCCGGCAGCGAGCTTATTGGATTTGACCAGTTTGTCGTCGATCAGGAGCCATGCTTTGCCGGTAGGCTGAGCCAATACAGCGGCAGCAACAACGTCGCGCGGCTGAAGTTCGTTCACAAAGCGATTGCCTTCATTGTTAACCAGGTAACCGCCGCGGGCTCTCATAGATTCGGAAATCAGGATGCCTTTGACAGGAACAACAGTCGGATGAGCCTGAATTTCTCTCAGGTCAACGAATGTGGCGCCGACGCCTTTGGCCAGTTCAAGGCCTTCACCTAAGGCACCCGGCTGGTTCGTGGTTGCAAAACCTTTGTATTCAGGCCTCAGAGAAGAAACCAGCTTGGCGTTCGCTCCGAAACCGCCGGTAGCAAGCACAACTGCCTTGGCATCAATCGTGTAGTCTTTCTTGTCTTTGCCTTTTGTTTCGACTTTCACGCCGGAGATCTTGCCGTCTTTAGTCAGAAGCTCTGTAACTTGGTTAAGCGGACGGATTTCGATCGTCGGGATCTTTGTGGCTGTGCCGTAAAGGACTTTCATCACAGACTGACCGACAGCAGATCCATCACAAGGACCGTGACCGCGGGCAACCGTCTGACCGCCGCCACGTCCCATGCGATGACAGAACGGAGCGCCTAAGGAGAGGAGCCAGGCCTCGGCGTCTTTAGCGTTTTCTGCCAAAGTAAGGGTCAGCTCAGGATTGTTGAGATAGTGACCGCCCTTCTGGGCATCCATACTCATGCGCATAGCGGAATCATTCATGATGCCGTGTTCCAGCTGCTGGATCGTGCGGGCGGCATTCATACCGCCTTCGCTGCGGAGTGTGTTTCCGCCGATAATCGGCATTTTCTCGAGAACGATAACTTTCTTGCCTTGTTGCGCAGCCATGATGGCAGCAGAAAGGCCGGCGCCGCCGGAACCGACGACAACAAGGTCAGTTTCTTCGGCGTTAACGACTCCGAAGGCCAGTGCAGAAACGAGTGCGATACAGATCTTTTTCATTTGTGCTCTCCTTAGTAGGTTTGAAATTCGATAACTGAATTTTTGCGCACTGCGGTACTTAAGTACCCTGATAAATATCAAGAAAGTGCGTTTTCTTCGATATGAGACAGTAACCGGACGAGTTCGGAGACCGTCTGAACACCCAATTTATGCAGACCTTTTTGGCGGTGAACCTCGATCGTTCTCGGCGAGAGCCCGAGGCGCTCACTAACTTCTTTATTGATCAACCCTTTCGCAACTAGCGATAAGATTTGTTTTTCACGGGCCGTCAGTGTCTGGTATCTTTTCTTCTCTTCTTCAGCGGAAATTGTCCAGCCTCGGTGGCTTTCGTCATATCGAACGGCTTTTGCCACGGCAGACAGAAGTCTTTCTTCATTAATCGGCTTTTGAATGAAGTCGATGGCGCCGTCTTTCATCGCTTGAACTGCCATGTCCACGTCTCCGTGCCCCGTCAGAAAAATCACCGGAACCTCGTAGTTTCTTTCCCGCAGGCGCCGATAGAGCTCCAATCCGTTCATCTCCGGCATAGCGACATCAAGAATGAGACAGCCGATGAGAGAAGGCCGATCTTCTATCAAAAATTCCGAACCTTTTTCATAGGCCTCGACCGTCCAGCCCTCAGACTCCAGGAGAAACTTCAGCGCCTTACGCACCACGGCTTCATCGTCAACAATACGAATAATCGGATTCGATGTTGTCATTATTTCGTCTCCTCCTGTACCGGCAGTCTAATTTCTACCCTCAAGCCGCCGGAAGTGGCTTGAGAAAAGGAAATCTTGCCGCCGTGATTTTCAATGATGCTTCTGACGATCTGTAGTCCGAGACCTAATCCGTCCGCTTTCGTTGAATTAGTCGGCTCAGAAAGTTTTGCGATCGTTTCTTTTTCAATGTGTCCGTTGTCTTCAATCGTAATCATTGCACTGTTGTCTGATCGCCTAATCGTCAGATCAACTTTCGGATTCGAGACACCGAGCTCTTGAAGTGCCTGTGCTGCATTCCTCAAAAGGTTAATAATGACCAGCTCAAATTCAAGCGGATTCACAATGACATGGACCGGCTGCGCTTGAGTGAGCTTGACTTCAACCCTTTCTCCGCTTTGCCGCTTGAATTCCCGGACTGCTTTATTCACGAGCTCAGAAACTTCCGACGATACTCTTTCGCTCCGAGCTCCTTTGGCATAGCTTCTGACTCGCTCGACAATGGCGGCTGCCAAGTCCGCATCCGTACGAATTTCAGCCAATGCCGTACCGAGCTTATCCTCCGTCAGTGTTCCTGAATCCTTGGCGCGCTGAAGCGTCCGGGCATAGAGCTTGATACCGGCGAGCGGCTGATTGAGCTCATGCGCAATCAAGCTGGAAATCTGTCCGACCACCGCCGCTCTCTGCATTTTCATGAGGCGCCGGTGCGCTTCTTGTGCCTCGTGGAAACTTTGACTCTCTCTTTTAAGTGATTCTTTGAGTTCCTGCGTCTTAATGTTCACAGTTCTCGAGACAATGAAAGAATGGATCAGCAAAAGCGCAAACGCCGCTAACGTACCCAAGACCCAAAAGCGATACTCAATGATTCGCTGCCAAAACCACTCCTTACTGAACCGCTGATACGATCCGAGCTGTAAGGACTTCAGGAGATTGTCTATCGCGGTGAAGTCGCTCGCCACAGACCAGTACAGGCCGATGCCAACAGGTTTTTGTGCAATCAGACCGGCTGCCACGGCCGACAAGACTGCCGGCGGAACGGAAGGATTCGATCCGAAGCTCCAGTTCGGATAAAGACGCGTGGAATGCAGACAAATATGCTCCGGATCGTTTTTTAGATTGATGAACTTGAGCTGATCTGTTGTCACAACCTTTCGATTAACGGCATCTTCGAGGTAACAGGCTCTCAGGATCCCAACGTCTGCCTTTCCGTCCAATACGTCTTTGATAATCTGATCTCGGTTAAGTCCGTAAAACTGAGTCGACTTGAAGAAAGTTTTGGGATCGTAGCCGTCGGCAGCGATCTCGCCCATCGCAGCTAGATACATTCCGAAAGCAGTCGGACGACCTGCTGCCGCTCGTTTATCTTTGAGATCCGAAATACTGTTGATGTCCGATCTGCCCTCCTTAACGATGAACAAAGAACCTTCGGATCGATTCGGATTTTTAGAAAACGGTGAAGACGCTGTCAGTACATCTCGAGCGCCTAGGTCCTGATATCTCCGTATGGTTGCCGCGGTAGAAATGAAGAAATCGGTCTGATGGTTTTCAATGAGCCTTTCCAGCTCCGGCAGTTCTACATACAAGACTTTGAGTTTGGCAGGAGCCACAGACCTCTCTACCGTCTTGATTGTTTCGTTAATGAAGGCGGCATGCAAAAGCGGAGTAACGGCTGAGTTGATCGCAAAGGTGTATTCCTTCGGCTCCTCCGCTTGGACATTGAGCTGAAAGAAGCAGATGACTGCTGAGATCAACCTAACAATCTTTTTCACGGTTCAACTTCGTCGAACTAAGTCTTAACTGCCTTCAACTTAGCACAATTGTCAGAAACTCAAAATCCGTTTTCTCACTACCGAGCCTAACTGACACCTCAAACCTTCCGAACCCGAAAACCTACTGCCGGATCAGATTCAAAAAGAAATCCCGGGACTTTGCCCGGGATGTATGTAAGCACTTACTTATTATTTCTAAGCGTTAGTGCTGTGCTGCTTTGACCTTTTTATCGCCGCAAAACGGAAGAATGCAGGATTCAGCCTGTGCCAAAATCTTCGTCATCAGCTCGCGGTTCTCGACCAGCGTAAAGATGTTGGAAATCGACATCCCCAGATACATGGCCATCACACAGAGAATGCGGTATTGACCTTCTTGGTCATCTTGAGAAATGCCGCCCGCTTCAGAAATCATCGCTCTTAAACGTGCTCCGTTTTCCGTGATCTTTTCTTTGATGTCGGGATTGCGCGTGCACTCTGTCAAAATCGTCAGCATCAGCGAGGAACGACGGGAATCGAAGATTGACTCACAGCTCGGATTCTTTTTACCCGCAGACATCGCTGTCTTTAAAGCATCAAAAGTCTCCTGCCCCATCTTCAGCTGAACAGCCAGTGCCAAAGCGGCTTTACTGGCATAGAAGTTGTAGAGATGAGGCGTGCTGACGTCGGCAGCTTCAGCGATTTCATTCATGCTCGCCGCATGAAAGCCCTTGTCTAAAAAGATGGCTTCCGCAGCACGCAGGATACGATCACGCTTTTCGCTGCGTTTCTCTTCCTTTCGCTCTTCGACTCTGGTCTCTCGAGTTTTAAGCATTTCCGCCTCCGCTCGAGACAGGAATCGTCTGAGCCGGTTCTGCAGCAGCAGGAGTTACCGCCTGGGCTGCGGTCTGAGCTTCAGGTTCGACAACAGAGCCGCCTCCGAGAACCTTGTAGAGCATCACACCGCTGGAAAGACGATTGCTCTCGGCCGAAATGTAGTTCGTCTGAGCAGCAACCATCTGTCTCTGGCTCTCAAGTACGGTGAGGAACCCGTCCAGACCGTTCTTATAACGGCTCTGAGACAAGCGGTAGGCGGTTTCCGTAGCGTTGACCAGGTCTTTAAGCGCTGCGCACTGACGATTGACCGTACCGACGGTAGCAAGCGCGTCGCTCACTTCTGCGAAAGCATTCTGCACAGTCTTCTCATACGTAGCGACCATGATCTTTTGCTGAGCTTCAGCCTGACGCAGTGTCGAGAGGTTCGCACCGCCGGTGAAGATCGGCAGAGAAACGGACGGAGCAAATGTCCAAAGTCCGGTTCCAGCATCAAACAGATCGCTCAAGTGGCGGGATGTAGAACCGATGCCTGCAGTCAGAGTAATGCGCGGGAAGAAGTTGGCTCGAGCCGCACCGATGTTGGCATTCGCAGACATCAGATTGTGTTCCGCGGCCTTAATATCCGGGCGGTTCAAAAGAATGTCGCTGCTTAAACCGGCAGGAGCAATCGCGCCGTAATTCGTAGCTTCTTCCAGGTTGTTCGGCTCGAGATCCGCAGGGACCTGAGCGCCGACGACCAGGTTCAGCGCGTTCTGCGCCTGAGCCAGACTGCGTTCGTACTGCGCTACGGCAGCGCGTGCCGTGGCCACTGTCGTACGAGCCTGTTCAAGCTCCAGCAAAGAGCTGGCGCCCAAACGATAGCTGTCGGACATCAGTTTGAAGCTTTCTTCCTGACTCTGGAGCGTAATTCTCTGCAGGCGCAGGAATTCCTTCTGTGCGCCTAAGTTAATCCAAGAGGTAGCAACCTGTGCGATCAAAGCGTTTTGAGCGGCAGCACGGTTCTCTTCAGCTGAGAAGAACTGCTGAAGAGCGGCTTCGCTCAAGCTTCTGACTCGCCCGAACAGATCCAGCTCCCAAGCCGTAGAAGCCAGGTTTGCCTGATACGTATGGGAGACATAACTGCTGCCCGTGGCCGACATAATGCTCGGCGTTTTGCCGGCGTTTTCCTGCAGGCCGGCCGCCACAGAAGGCATCAGCGCAGATCTCTGAATGCCGTAGGCCGCTCTGGCCTTTTCGATATTGAGGATCGCAACTCTCAGATCGCGATTGTTGGCAAGTGCCATCTCAACCACTTTCTTGGCTTTCGGGTTGGTGATGAAGACCTTCCAGTCGGGGAGCGGAGAGGCTGTGGTCATCACGTCCTTGTACGCTTCCCCCGTCGGGAAAGTTGCCGCGACCGGCGCGGCAGGTCTTTCATATTTTGGCGCCATCGTGCAGCCGGCACAGACGGCCAGAGAACAGGCAATAACCGTGAGTTTCAATGCCTTCATTTACTTATTCTCCTGCAGGGCTTCCTGCGGTTTTTTCTTTTTAATCTTATCGCCGAAAAGCTTAACAATGAGCACATAGAACAGCGGAACGAAGAAGATACAGAGGAAAGTACCTGTCAGCATACCGCCTAACACACCGATACCGATGGCGTTCTGTGCACCGGATCCGGCACCGGTTGCCTTAGCAAGCGGAAGCACGCCGAGACCGAAGGCCAGAGAAGTCATCATAATCGGACGAATTCTCATGCGCACCGCGTGTGCTGCTGCATGGACAATGGACTCGCCCTTCTCATGCAGCTCTTTTGCGAATTCCACAATCAAAATCGCGTTCTTACTGACCAAGCCGATGGTCGTCAGCAAACCGACCTGGAAGTACACGTCGTTGTTCATGCCGAAAGCACCCGTCATACCGAGCGCACCGATTACGCCCAGCGGCACAACCAAGATGACGGCGATCGGAATAGACCAGCTTTCATAAAGAGCGGCCAAACACAGGAACACGATCAAAATAGACAACGTGTAAAGTGCGCCGGTCTGAGATCCGGCCTGCTGTTCCTGGAAGGAAATACCGTTCCAGGCGATACCGAATCCGTGCGGCAAAGCCTTGGCGATTTCTTCCATCGCAAGCATCGCCTGACCGGTCGTAAAGCCTGCTGCCGGCGCTCCCTGAATATTCACAGCGCCCAAGCCGTTGAAACGCTCCAGACGAGAGGAACCGAACTTCCACTCAGTAGAGCAGAAAGCGGAGAACGGAACCATTTCGCCTTTATCGTTGCGCACGTACCAGCGGTCCAAGTCTTCCGGACGCTGACGGAACTTCTCATCGCCCTGAACATAAACCTGCTTAATACGGCCGCGGTCGTAGAAGTCATTGACGTAGGAGGAACCCCAAGCAGTCGACAGCGTATCGTTAATGGATGCCACGCTGACGCCTAAAGAGGCGGCCTTAGCAAAGTCGATGTGCAGCTGAAGCTGCGGTGCATCTTCTTTACCGTTCGGACGAACGTTGTAGAGCTGCGGATTGCTGCGGGCAGCGCCCAGAACTTGGTTTCGGGCTGCCATCAGAGCGTCATGACCTTGACCGCTCAAGTCCTGCAGGTACATATCAAAGCCGTCCGCCATACCGAGTTCGGGAACCGGCGGCAGCGCAAAGCCGAACACAATAGAGTCTTTCCAGCTCATCAGTGTACGGTTAGCGCGGGCTGCAACCGCCTGAGCCTTCTGCTCGGGTTTCGGACGTTCGCTCCAGTCTTTAAGTTTGATAAAGGCCATCGCAGAGTTCTGACCCATACCGGCCAAGCTAAAGCCGACCACCGTCATCACAGATTCAACGGAATCTTTCTCATCGTTGAGCATGTAATCCTGCATGCGTTTTACAACAGGAAGAATCTGCTCTCGGGTTGAGCCTTCCGGCAGCTGAATCTGGACCATCAAAGAACCCTGGTCTTCGTCCGGCATAAAGGCAGTCGGAACTTTCAGGAATCCGAAGACGACGCCTGCAATGATCACGCCGTAAATCACGATGAAGCGCTTCCAGCGAGCGGTCATGTAGCCCACAGCGGAGGTCGCACCTTCTGCACCTTTGTTAAATGTGCGGTTGAACCAGCCGAAGAATCCTTTCTCAGCCTTGTCGTGTTTGATCGGTTTAAGAATCGTTGCGCAAAGCGCCGGTGTCAGCGTCAAAGCGACCAGGACGGACAAGCCCATCGCAGCCACAATCGTGACGGAGAACTGACGATAAATCACACCGGTAGAGCCGCCGAAGAAAGCCATCGGGACAAACACCGCCGACAACACCATCGCGATACCGACCAAAGCACCGGTGATCTGCGTCATAGATTTCTCGGTCGCGTCATGCGGCGATAAACGCTCCTGGTCCATCACACGTTCGACGTTTTCCACCACCACAATTGCGTCGTCCACCAGCAGACCGATCGCAAGCACCATAGCGAACATCGTCAGCATGTTGATGGAGTAGCCCATCGCGCCCAGAATACCGAAGGTACCTAAGACCACGACCGGCACGGCAATCGTCGGAATCAGTGTTGCGCGGAAGTTCTGCAGGAACAGATACATCACGAGCACCACCAGCACGATAGCCTCGAGCAAGGTATGAATCACGCCTTCAATAGAAATACGCACGAACGGGGTCGTGTCGAACGGGATCACGTACTCATACTTCTCGGGGAAGTATTGAGAGAGCTCCTGCATCTTCTTATCCACCAAGTCCGAAGTCAGCAGCGCGTTAGCGCCCGAGGCCAACTTAATCGCAAGACCGGCGGTCGGCTTGCCGTTAAAGAAGGCCGTCGCTTCGTACATTCGCGGGCCTTTTTCAATGCGGGCCACGTCGCGTAAGAAGACCTGAGAACCGTTTGCCTGAGTCTTTAAGAAGATGGCGCCGAACTGTTCCGGTGTTTCCAGCAGAGAGCTGGAAGTAATCACGGCATTTAAAGCCGTACCTTTGGCAGCGGGCAGACCGCCGACCTGACCGGAAGAAATCTGAACGTTCTGAGTCGTAATCGCGGTCTTAATGTCGGCCGGCGTCAGAGAATATTCGTGAAGTTTTTCCGGGTCGAGCCAAATACGCATTGCGAAGGCGGAACCGAAAACTTCGACTTCACCCACACCGTCCACACGGCTCAGCGGCTCCTGAATGCTGGAAACGAGGTAGTCACCGAGCTCAGCCGCAGAGATCGAGCCGTCGGTAGAAGTCAGACCGATCACCTTCAGGAAGCTTGCGGTCGTCTTGATAACCGTCACGCCTAAGCGCTGCACCACTTCCGGAAGCGATGACTGGGCCTGAGACAGACGGTTCTGCACCTGAACCTGAGCCATATCAGGGTCGGTACCGGCCGCAAAGGTCAGTGTGATATTGATTCGGCCGCTCGACTCACTGGTTGAACTCATGTACAGATAACCGTCCAAACCGGTCATCTTTTGTTCAATCACCTGAACGACGGTATCTTCAATCGTCTTGGCAGAAGCGCCCGGATAGGTCGCGGAGATGCTCACCTGAGGAGGCGCAATCTGCGGATACATGGACACCGGCAGATTCAAAATCGAAAGCGTACCGGCAAGCATGATCACAATTGCGATCACCCAAGCAAAAATTGGTCGGTTAATAAAAAACTTTGCCATATCAACCTCTGAATTTACTGCTTAGAAGCCTTTGCCGCCTTGGCTTGTTCCTGCTCTGCAATGGTCGGAACGATCTGAACGGGGACGCCCGGACGAATTCTCTGCAGACCTTCAATCACAACTTTTTCACCCGGTTTCAGACCTTCTTCAACAATCCAGTTCTGGCCTTGTGTCCGATGGGTCACTAAGCGGCGGATGGCGATCTTGCCGTCTTCAACAACATAAACGTAGGGAGTGCCGTTGGTTTCACGCATCACGGCACGCTGCGGAACCAGCAAAGCTTTTTCCATCGTGCCCTGAGGCAGCTCGGTACGGACGAACATACCCGGAAGAAGAATATTCTCGGGGTTCGGGAATTCAGCACGCAGTGTGATGGTGCCGGTGCCCGGATCAACGGAAACTTCAGACAGCGTAAGTTCGCCTGTCTGCGGATACTTGGTTCCGTCTTCCATGATCAGGGTCACAGGGATTGCGCCGCCTTTGGTTTTCAGTTTGCCGGCAGCAATATCTTTTTTAAGACTGAGAATTTCTTTGCTCGACTGGGTCACGTCCACATAGATCGGATCCAGTGTCTGAACGACGGCCATGTTCTGAGCCTGGTGCGCGGAAAGCAATGCACCCGGCGTCACTAAGGAGCGGCCGATGCGTCCGGAAATCGGAGAACGAACCGTTGTGTAGTCAAGATTGATCTGAGCGTTCTTTAATCCCGCTTCGGCAGCAGCTACTGCGGCCTGAGCCTGTTTGTAAGCAGCCTGCGCGTCATCGTTGTTCTGTTTACTGATCGCGTTTGTCTTCACAAGCTGTGCGTAGCGATTAGCGGTCAGGCGAGTCTGGTACAGCACGGCCTGCGCTCTCTGGAGCTCGGCTTTGGCACTGGCCACCGCGGCTTCATAAACAGCCGGATCAATTTGATAAAGCGCTTGTCCTTCCTTGACCTCGCTTCCTTCCTTAAAGAGCCGTTTCTGCAGAATACCGGCGACCTGAGGACGGACATCCGCAACCAAGTAAGGAGCCGTACGGCCCTGAAGCGTCGTTGTCATGTCCAACTCGGTCGGCTGGATTTCCGTAACGGAAACCTGAGGAGCCCGCTGAGCGGCAGCTCCGCCGGGAGCTCCGGCCGATTTCTGCGAGTCGCATCCGCCCAACATAGAGACGGCAAAGCCCGCGGCAACACACAACGCCGCTTTCTTTAAGTCGTTCAATAACATGAAAAACCTCGAGATTATTTCCCAATTTATTCTGATTAGAGTGCGCTTGCTCTTCTGAGAAACGCAACGGACACAATTCTAGTTCAATTCTGAATGAACATTCTTTCAGAAATTTACAATTTATGAGTTTTGCGTTGCTTACAACAGAAAGTTGTAACGGAGGTTTTCTTCCTAACTGTTTTCCGGGACCGATTTTTCGGAGTATTTCCGAGCTTCCGTCTCAAAAACTGCGATCTTCCGCTCCATTGCTTTCAGACCGCTTTCCCAGAATTCCGGCTGAGTAATATCGACCTTAAAGAATTTTTTGAAGAGGTCATCGACGGACATTCGTCCGCTGTTTTGTAGAAATTCGCTGTAGATTTTAGGAAAAACTTCCGGCATTCTGTGCCGAATCTCAGATAGACCGTAGGCGCAAACCGTCCCGAAGATGTAAGGATAGTTGTAGAAATAGTCGTCGATCTTGTAGAACTGACCGCGGTTAATCCAAAGATACGGGTCGGCTCCGGCAGTACTTTCTCCGTACCAAGCCTGCCAGGCCTCGGAAAGAAGATTAGAGATCTTGGTAACCGATACAACGCCTTTCTTTCGTTCTTCGAAGAAGCTTCTTTCAAAATCGAAGCGAACGCCCATGTTGATTACGTAATTCGAGATAAACGAGAGCTCCTGCCAAAGCGCCTCGAGCTTTTCTTCCGCCGATGCGGCCTTGGCTTGGATTTCTTCGAAAAGCAGCAGTGCAAAAAAGTGTCCGGCTACTTCCATCAGCGCGCGCGGAATTTTCCGCTCCTGCGCCGGCAAGCCTCTCTGCAGCCAGAAGTGCCAGGCGTGTCCGTACATGATGGCCTGCTGACTCATAGAGGCAAAGGAACCGAGATACGTTGAAAAAATTCTCGGCTCATTAAGCGACAAAATACCTTGGAAGAAAGCGCCGTTTTGTTTTCCCGGCAGCTGGCGTACTTCAACCCAGCCCTTTTCGACAAATAAGTCGAAGGTTTCCGGAATACGCTCGTCGAGTACCTTGCCGACTTCTTTAATCTTCTCGAGCGCTTCTTCATAAGGAATATGAATTTCTCGGCGCAGCGGAGCCGGCGCATTGAGATCCCAGACCTCCATGACGCTCTTTCCGGTAAAGAGCGCTCGGCTGATCACTGACTTGCGCAGCATGTGCCGGTTGGCTCTCACCGCCGTCATCAAGGCATCGACTGCTTCGGAGCTCACGGCGTTCTGCCAGTAAGCCGGCGCCATAAAGTCCATTTCTGCAAACTCAAAGCCCTTCAGACGAAAGCCCGTGAGCATATTGAAGATAGAAGCGTAGAGATAAGCGTTCTGCGAATAGTATTCGTTAAGCGCCGTAAAAGTCGATTGTCTGAGCTTCGGGTCCTCCGAAGTCTTCAATACCGCGATGCACTGAGAATGAGACTGATGCTTCGTCAATCCGTCCATCGTCCGCACGGTCGCCACCAAGTGCGCATTCAAAGAATGATAAAGGTCGGCGCAGGGAACAAAGTTAGAAGCTTTAAGTTCGTAGAGCAGCTGCAGCGTACGCGGCGAAAGAGAAAAAGACCAGCGGGTCGAAACGCGTTCAAAGAGCCACTCCCATTTGCTGAAATCCAGTTCCTTCCAAATCGGATCGCTCTTCTTTAGACCGGCGAGCCGATGGAACAGTTCTGTGATCAGTTCGTAATAACGGGAATGGATTTCCCAAAGACGCACGCGTTCTTTAGCGGCTTCCTGCTCTCTGGTATCAATCGCCGAAAGGCAGCGGCAATAACCGATTAAAGAATCCGTCAGGCAAAAAACTTCTGCCAAATGCTCGAGTGCAATGGCAATTGACACGGAGTCTTTGGCGTTCGGCACGAGGCCCGCAAGAATATGAATATCGGCTTCCAGGCGCTGACAGGCTTTTCGGTATGCCGGCGAACTCAGGCTCCCGTAGGAAGAACGAAAGTCCCAAGCAGGCATTTTGTTTTTTAAGGAGGATGTCATGACGATTCGGAAGCTGCAGTTCGATTTTCCGAATCATTCTAATGAAAAAGAAAAAAGGCGGCTGTCCTCTGCAGGAGAGAAGCAAGCCGCCCAGGGAGGGTTTTATGGTTCGAGGTGTAGTAGTGTTTTTTTATTTATCCAAGCAGGGGCTTGGTGGTTTCTGTGCCGGCTAAAGCAAGCGCGGTTAAGAGAACCAGCTGAGGTCCGAGCTCTGTCTTTTCCATGATGAAATGCTCTTTGAGGGTATGAGCGCCGATTCCTTTACCGCCGGAGCAGAGGCAGGTAGACGGGATATTGTGGCTCATCGGAGCATTGGCATCAGTGGAAGACATCGCGTAGTTCGTCAGTTCAATGCCGAGGGTCTTCTGGGCGCTGCGGGCTGCCTGAAGGACCGGGCAGCTGTGCGGACGAAGTCCGCCCGGACGATTGCCGATCATGGTCTTGGTAAGTTTCAGACCCTGTTCATCAGCAACACCCCAGCGGGCATTTTCTTCCTTGATGGCCTTCTCGAAAGCACCCAAAACTTCGGCTTCAACACGGAGCAGTTCCTCATTGGAAACGCTGCGGATATCGACATCCACTTCGCAGTGAGCGGAAATCGTGTTCACCGTTGTACCGCCTTTGATCGTACCGATCGTAAAGGTGGTCTTAGGATCTTCCGGAACCTTGATGTCGGCAATGATATTGCCGGCGCGGCAAACCGCATGGATGGCGCTCGGAACCTTGCCGAAGTCGGCAAAGGAGTGTCCGCCCGCACCGTCCACGGCCAAACGCCAGCGGTGAGAGCCGACGGCGCCGTAAAGGACGCGGCCGACATCGGTACTGTCGATCGCGACAAAGCCGTCGAGCTTGTTGTTGGCGCAGAGATGCTTGGAGCCGCGGATATCACCGTTGCCTTCTTCACCGACCGTGCCGACAAACCAGATATCGCCCACTGTGCGGATGTCTTCTTTTTCCATAGCGCGAAGCACCTGAAGCAATGCTCTTAAGCCGGAACAGTTATCACCGATGCCGGGGGCGCGATAGATATTGCCTTCTTTTTTGACTTTGACGTCGGTACCGGCCGGGAACACAGAGTCCATATGCGCGCCGATGGCGAGAACCGGACCGCTGCCGGTACCCTTGCGGATACCGATCACGTTGCCGATTTCATCGATATGAACATCGGTCAGACCGTACTGCTTCATGCGCTCTGCAACAGAAGCGGCTCTCTTTTCTTCATGGAAAGTCGGAGCTTCGATTTCGCAGAGTTCAATCTGTTCCTGCATAGCGACTTCAGTCTGGTCTTTGATGAAGGCCATAGCCGCTTCAACTTTGGGTTCCTTAGAGATTTCGGTAACGAGATCGAGAACTTTGGAATCTAATGCGGGAATATTTTTCATACCAATCTGTACCTTTTAAACCAGGAAGTAAAGGGTGAGGACCATCACAACAGCTGCCGGAGCGGTTCTCTTCACAACTTCCACCGGAGAGACGCCTGCGATACCGGACAGGAGAATGATGCCGCCTGCAAGCGGAGAAGCCTGACGACCGATACCGGCTGCCATCATGGCGAGGTAGCCCAGACCGTCAATCGTCATACCGAATGTCGGAGCGTGCGGAGTAACGGCTTCGTTGAAAGCAAAGGCTGCAGCGTCACCGGAACCGGTCAGAACGGCCAGCAGGAACGGACCGAAAGCACCGCCGATCTTGGCAACTTCGTTGGAATGAGTCAGGTACTGAACGAAAACTTCAATGACGCCTGCGGCACGTAAACCGGCGGCAAACACACCGGCGGCGATGATGATACCGAGGATCTTGGCGTAGCCGTTGCCCATACCGGCGAAGAATTTCTTCGTGACTTCTTCAGGGTTGGAACGTGTAACAACTAAAGCGTAGAAAGTACCGATCAACATAGCAGTTGCAACGGACATCTTGAGCTGCGGGAACCAGATGGAAGCGCAAACGAGAAGAACGACCGGGACGATCGGAGCGATCGCGAACAGGATGTTCGGATGTTCGATTTCGTTGGAAGCAACTTCAACGGCTTCTTCAACAGCGGCTTTACCGCGCTTGAAGTCGCCGAAGGCAAAGCAGGTCAGCGTAATCACAACGATGCTGATCAGACCCATGGTGACGGTTGTCGTAGCATGAGCTCCGATGAACTGCATGATTTCCATAGAAGCGAGCTTGGAGATGAACGGGTTATGAGAAACGCCCGGGTTCAAATAAGCCGGCATCATGCAGCCGCCGACTGCTGCGGCAGCGATAGCGGGTTTGAAACCGCTTCTGATCATGATCGGAATCATTGTCGGACCGACGGCAGCAGACAGACCGGCCATAGAAGGAATGGCGGTGGCAATCACGCTGGTGACGATCATGCAGGAAGGAAGAAGGAACACGCCGAGTTTTTTCAGCGGTCTCATCAGAAGGCTAACCAGATGAACGTCGCATTTGGTCAGAGAGATAACTGCAGCAAAACCGAGCGCCGAGCAGATGGCGATGATCAGGCTGCCGTTTGTCATAGATTTGTCGAACTGCTTGAAGGCGATCATCGGCTGCAGTGAGATGAAGGCCATCACAAAGCCGGAAGTCAGCAGAACGAGACGAGTTTCATAGCGCTTGATAAGGGCATAAACCGTTGCAATCACAACAACGATGGCAACCCAGAAAGTCCATGTCATTTGGTTCTCCCAGAACAATAGGTTTAGAAAGAGTCATGGCCGGGAAATGGCCTTATATTTCTAGAAACGAATTTTACGTTCTGAGATAAATCGGATTCAGGCAATTAAGAGTTATTACTTAAATATTTAGTAATTACTCGCTTATTTATCATATTTATTCAATCAATTAAAACTTATTAATCTTCTATAAGAAGATGTTTTAGAAATTCGTATTAGGTATTAGTTCTACCTTAATAAGTATTACTACCTAAACATTTGTAGATGTATTTTGAATTTTTCCAGACAACGTGGTTATTTCCTCCTCGTAGTACGACAAACCTGAGTAAAACCACTAATACATTGAGAAAACCACAAAAAAAGGAGACCCGAGAGCCTCCTTCTTTGTGTGATAACCGTTTGAGTTAGTTTTCGGATTTTTGTCCTTCCGTTTCCTGTTTTACAGGAGCCTCTTCCTTCGCGACGATATCTTTCAGCTCGCGGCGAAGAATCTTACCCACAGGTGTCTTCGGAATGGAATCAACGAAAACGATTTCCTTCGGCATCTTGTAACCGGTGAGGTTCTGACGGCAGTAAACCTTAACCTGCTCAACGGTAAGAGACGGATCCTTTTTGACGATCACAGCTTTGACGCGTTCACCGGATTTTTCATTCGGTACACCGACCACGCCGCATTCCAAAATCTCCGGCATGCTCTGAAGCACGCCTTCAATTTCGTTCGGGTAGACGTTAAAGCCGCTCACCAAAATCATGTCTTTCTGACGGTCTGTAATCGTAATGCGGCCGTTGCTGTCCATATTGCCGATATCACCGGTGCGCAGCCAGCCGTCACGCAGCACAGCAGCCGTTTCTTCCGGTTTATCCCAGTAGCCGCGCATGACCTGGGGACCCTTCACGCAGATTTCGCCGGTGTGTTCCGGAATTTCCTGCGGAGTTGTCCAGAAGCCGAGATCCTTGAAGCCTTCGCCGCGGATAGAAACCACGGTAGAAGGGAACGGGAAGCCGACGGAACCGTTCCAAGGGGTGTTCATCGGGTTGGCGGCAACGCCCGGAGAGCATTCGGTCAAACCATAGGCCTCAATAATGTGGCCGCCGGTCACTTCTTTCCAGCGTTCGGCTACTGACTTCTGAACTTGTGTGCCGCCGCCGACGGTGAGCTTCAACATCTTGAAGTCAACCTGGTCAAATCCCGGTGTATTGAGCAGGCCGTTGAAGAGCGTGTTCACACCGCAGATCACGGTAAAGTGCTGTTTCTCGCATTCTTTGACCAAACCCTTCATGTCGCGAGGGTTAGCAATCAGCACCATGCGAGCGCCCCACTGAAGGAAGCTGCACAGAGCGGTCAGAGAAAAGATGTGATAGAGCGGAAGCGCTGTCATAACGACTTCGGTCTTCTTCTTGAAGTCGCCGGAAATCCAAACACCCGTCTGCTGCAAGTTGGCCAACACATTGCGGTGCGTGAGCATGGCGCCTTTGGCAATGCCGGTTGTGCCGCCTGTGTACTGCAGAAGTGCGATGTCATAGCGGTCGAGCTTGACCGGATTAAATTTTCTGGAAGCGCCTTGGGCGAGTGCGTCGCGGAAAGAGACAGCGTATTCGAGATTGAACTCGGGCACCATCTTCTTTACTTTCTTCAGCATGAAGTTAACGAGCAGACGCTTCGGAGCAGAAAGCAAGTCGCCGACCTGAGTCGTGATGACGTGTTCAACGGGAGAATCTTTTTGAATCTTTTCAAACGTCTTGGCGAAGTTCTCGATGATGACCAAGACCTTAGCGCCGGAATCCTTCAGCTGTCCGCCGAGCTCGCGGGCGGTGTAAAGCGGATTGACGTTGACGACGATAAGTCCGGCTTTCATGATGCCGAACAGACAGATCGGATACTGGAGAAGGTTCGGCATCATCACGGCAACGCGGTCGCCCTGCTCGACGCCCGGGAGCGACTGCAGATAAGAAGCAAACGCCGTCACTTTCTCATCAAATTCTTTGTACGTCATTGTCTTGCCCAGGCTGGTAAAGACCGGAGCATCACCGTACTCTTGACAGATCTTTTCCTGGAAATCCGGCAGTGATTCGTAAATATCCGGATTAATGGTCGCGGGCACGCCCTCAGGGTAGTGCTTGATCCATGGATATTCTTGAGTATCTGTCATTTGTTTCTGTCCTAAAGAAAGCGTAACCCGCTAATTTTAGCGGGTTGCGCGATATAAAAACATTGAGAATTAGCCTGAGATTAAGCTTGGTGGGCAAGTTCGGAGATGTGTTTGGCGTACTGCTTCACATCTTCCCAGTCGGTAAAGTCAATGCACATAGACGGGTCTGTCGGGCCGTTTGTGATCTTCATGATGAGCTGAATGCACTTCTTATCAAAGAGATTCAGGTGCGGGTAGTCGATCTTGCCGGCAAAGCACTTGAGGTCTCTGGGACGCCACGGAGAGCGTTCAAGGAATTTCTGCATGTAGCGGTTGCCTTCGACTGTCGCCTTAAACGGTGTGCGGGCAACGACGGTAACGTTGAACATCGCATTGGGCTTGCGGTCGAGTTCCGTGCAGTTGTTGCGAACAAATTCGTAAACGTTCGGATGGTAAGTGCCGTAGACAACGGGGAAGCCGCAGAGCACGAAATCATGCTTGCTCCAGTCCACGCCTTCGCGAAGGGCTTCGGAGACCGGCATAACCGTCACGGTGTTTCCGAGTGCCTCGAGTTCGTCGGCAATAGTACGAACCATGCGGGCGGTATGGCCCATACGAGAGTAATAAACGATAAGAATGTTCTTCATTAATTCCGCTCCGATCGCGTCCGGGCCGACAAGGCCTTTCGCATCAATTTGTAATTTATTAAGTCGATTTTAGCAAAACCGCCCTGATTGGCTCATTTTTGTTAATGAGTTTACGTACTTAGGCGCATTGTCGGGTAAAATCCGACTTTTAAAACCCTGTTCCTATTGATTATTAGGAACTTTTATTTTTATATGGCTAAAGAAGACCTGATTGAAACAACTGCAACCGTTACCGAAGTTCTTCCAGACGCTCGCTATCGCGTCAAACTCGACAACGGCTATGAACTGATTGCCTACACAAACGGCAAAATGCGTAAGCATCACATCCGAATTCTCGCCGGCGATAAAGTTTCGCTGGAAATCTCCCCGTACGACATGACCAAAGGCCGCATCACCTTCCGTCATATCGAGGGTCGTCCTCCGGTCGCTGCCGCCGGCGGAAAACGCAAGTAATCGATTCAATAGAAGCACTCAGCAAATCGAGTGCTTTTATTTTGCGTGCTCGACGACCTCAATCGTCTGATCTTTAAACTGGACTTTCTGTCCGGCGCGGATTTTATGACCGCGTTCGGTGCAGACTTTTCCGTCCACATTCACTAAGCCGTCCTGTACGACTTGTTTTGCTTCTCCGCCTGTGCCTGTCAATCCGGCTGCCTTCAGCAGATCTCCTAAGCGAATAAATTCGCCGTTTAATTCGAATTTCATTCCGATTTCCTTTTTTGACTTTCTCAGATGAAATGCATTGTATTCCTGCAAGGCATTTCTTTTATCACCGGCGCCGAATTCGAGGCCTCAGAAACGACAAACGCCCCGAAGGGCGTTTGCGCTTAGATCTGCTTCTGCTGGATTAGATCAGAGACAGGAAGCGAGTGATCATGCGAATACGTTCTTCGACTGTGTCTAAGCGAAGGAATTCGCGATCGCAGTGGAATTCGCCGCCGGCAGGGCCGCATCCGTCAATGACGGGGAGACCGGCTTCAGCCATGTGGTTGCCGTCGGAAGCACCGCCTGCGTCAACCCAGTCGATATCGAAGCCTTCGAGTTTGGCAGCTTCGGTGATCTGAGCAACGAGTTCTTTCGTTGCGTCGGACAGCGGCATAGCGTTGCTGTGGCTGACGCGTTCGATTGTCTGAGTTACGCCGGGAGCCCAAACGGCAGCAGCCAGTTTGTTGATACCGTCGTCAAGATATTTGTCGTCTTCGTTGTTCCAGTAACGTGTGTCGAGCTTAACGACGCATTTTTCGGAAATGACGTTAGGAGCGCTGCCGCCTTCGATCACACCGGGGTTGACCGTTGTGCCTTTATCAACATCGGCCAGACCAGCAGCTGCCAAAGCAAAGCGCATAGCGGCGATGTTGGCGTTGGCTCCTTTGTACGGAGCGTTGCCGGCGTGGGAAGCTTTACCGTGGAAGGTTACGACGTAGTTGGTAGAACCCTTTCTGGAGCGGACGAGCTGACCGCCGGCGCGGGCTGCTTCAAAAACCAGAGCGCGGGAAGATTTGGCGGCGATGCTCTTGAGCCAGGCGCTGGAAGCCTTGGAGCCGGTTTCTTCGTCCGGGTTCAGAGCAACAGCGATGGAGAGTCTTTCCAGATCTTCAGGACGAGCAGCCTTCAAAGCGTAGTAGATGGCAAGAACACCGCTCTTGCAGTCGCTGCAGCCGGGGCCGTAGGCGCGGTCGCCTTTCACGGTCAAAGGACGAGCAGCGGCAGTTCCGTCAGGGAAAACGGTGTCGAGGTGAGCGTTGAAGAGAACGTCATAGCGGTCAGCGTTAGGCTTGTTCGTAGCGAACAGACCGTTGCCGGCATTCGGACCTAAGTCAACGAGGTCGGCTTTGAATCCGATGGATTCGAGGTGGCCCTTCATAATCTTAGCGGCTTCGGTAACGCCGGCAATGTTTGCAGTGCCGCGGTCTTTGTTAACCAATTCGGCCAAGTCTTTCATGTAAGAGTCGAGAACTGACATTGATATTTCCTCTTATTAAAGTTGCGTAAAACAGTTGAGCCCGAAGGCTTAACGATTCCCGCGATTGTAATGATTTGTGAGATTTAGATAAATGAGAATAAATACCGCTGGACAAACCTATTTTGATTACTCAATTCGAAAAAATTTTCTGGTTCCGAGGTCGTTTTTGTGCTGAGATAAGGAATACATTCGCATTCCACGTCAATTTTCACAATCTATTAAAAAATGATCGAAGGTCTGGTCCTTCTACTCGTATTCCAACTTTTGGGAAACGTTGCCGAGATGTACTTCCATCTCCCGGTTCCCGGCTCGGTTCTGGGCATGTTCCTGCTGCTCGTTGCCTTGATCGCAAACGACCGTCTGGCTTCCTGGGTCCGTCCGATTTCCTTAGTCCTGATTTCTTATCTTGCCGTGCTGTTTGTTCCGGCCGGTGTCGGCATCATGCTGCACATTGACCGACTTAAAAATGAAGCGCTTCCAATCGGCGTCTCCTTAGTCGTCAGTACAATCCTGACCATCGCCGTAACCGCCTTAGTCATTAAGTACTCCACGATCTGGCTGCAGAAACGCAAAGAACAGAAGGGGGCAAGCCATGAATAACATTGATTTTCACGGCATCGAGGAGATTTGGTCCTCGCTTTCTACCTCTTCTCTTTTGTGGCTGACCGTCACCCTGACGGCTTACCTCTTTGCTCAGAAACTTTATAAGTGGAGCAATTGGAATTCTCTGCTAAACCCGGTAGCAGTTTCCATCGTCACGGTTGTCATTTTGCTGATGGCTACGCATACGCCCTATCAGACATACTTTTCGGGCGCCCAGTTCATTCACTTTTTGCTCGGACCGACAACGGTAGCGCTGGCCGTGCCGCTTTATGACCTCAGAATTCAGCTGGCTAAAAATTGGCTTCCGATTTTATTGGGACTTTTTGCCGGCGCCGTTACGGCTATTACTTCGACAGTCCTGATCGCAGGACTCCTCGGAGCGTCTCCCGAAACCATCATCAGTTTGGCTCCGAAGAGTGTCACGACTCCGATTGCCATGTCTATTGCAGAAAAACTCGGCGGCCTGCCCGCGCTCTCTGCCTCCTTGGTAGTGCTAACCGGCGTACTCGGTTCAATCTGCGCAGGTCCTTTATTCCTGCTCCTGAAAGTCGACTCTTCATCTGCTAAAGGTTTCGCGCTCGGTCTTTCCGCCCACGGCATGGGCACTTCCCGAGCTTTCCAGATTGATTCGACAGCGGGCGCCTACGGCAGCCTGGCTATCGGCTTAACCGGTTTGACCACCGCGCTGCTGGCGCCGCTGCTTACGCCGCTTCTAATGAAACTTTTCTTCTAATTGATCTCAGAGGAATCAATTCGTTTGATTCCTCTTTTTTTCCATTCGGCCCTGGCTGCTTCGAGTGAGCCGTTAACGTCGATTCCGCGGCAGGCGTCTTCGATCACGTAAACCTTGAAGCCTTCGTCAGCCGCATCTAATGCCGTCCAGCTGACACAAAAGTCAGTCGCTAAACCGCAGACAAAAACTTCGTTAATTCCCTGAGACTTCAGCCAAACGGCTAAGTCTGTCTTGGTCTTGCGGTCTGCTTCAAGGAAAGCCGAGTAGCTGTCGATGTTCGGGTGCGCGCCTTTTTTCACAAAGCAGACGCCGTTATCTGTATTGAGTCCCTCGGCAAACTCTGCGCCGGCCGTGTCTTGAACACAGTGCTCGGGCCACAAAACCTGCTTGCCGTAAGACACGTCAATCATGCTGTAAAGCGCCTCGCCGGGATGAGAAGAGGCAAAAGAAATATGTCCTTCCGGGTGCCAGTCCTGAGTAAATACAACATTCTTAAATTTCGGGATGATCCGATTAATGACCGGCACGACCTGGCTGCCCTCTTTAACAGGCAGTGCGCCGGTTTCTAAGAAATCTTTTTGGACGTCGACGACGATGAGCGCCTGATTATCTTGCATTTATGCCTCGCTCCAATATCCGCAGAATTTGTTAATGATGTCAGCAGTCGTGCCGCTCTCGGCAAGATAAACGTATTGTCCGACTTCCAGAAGCGCCAAATCAATTCGGCCAATCTCTAATGCCTTATCAAAAATATCTTTCAGGGCAAAGTATTGATAAGGGAACTGAAGGACAGGAAGGCCTTTCTCGGGAAAGATCTGAGCAAAGCCGTTAGACAGATAGCGTGAGGCTCGACCCATGAAGGTATCCGTCATCTCAGAGGCGGAGTCCGCTAAGTACATTACCTTAGTGCGCCAGGAATCCGGAATCGGAGACTCTTTGACGAGCAGCAGCGCGTCGGAAAGCATGAAGCCTGCGAGGCCAAGCGCCTTTAACACACGAACCTGATCCTGCGTCGTAATCGAGCCGGCGCCAAGAACCGGGACTCTCAATGCTCTTGCGCATTCCGACCATAAGACCAGGGAATCGATTTCAGCCTGATCTTTACTGATTTCTTCGTGTGAGAGCAAACCTTCTTCAGCCCAGCCTGCAGCTACGACAGCGTTAACGCCGCTGGAAACAAGGACTTTTGCGTCTCTGAGATTGGATGCGATACCGAAGACAGGAGTGCCGTTGGCTTCAAGTTCTTCCATGTAAGGCTCCCTCAGACCACCGAGTCTCAAGCCGACAGCCGGAACTTTCAGTTCAACAATCTTCCTGAACTGATTATCAAAGAGCGGAGCCGATATCGGTCTAACTGCAGTGCATCCCAAATCTTCTCTGAGCGGAGAAAGTGCTGTGTCCTGCAGGCGAAGTTTCTCAGCGTCTAAGATCGATTCTTTTTGCGGGAACATCAGTACGGCAAAAGGCTTATCGGTCAGCGAACGAACCTTTGCAACATCTCTTTCGATTTCTTCTTCAGTTTTAAAGCCGATGTGGAGCACGCCCAAGCCGCCGGCATTAGAAACCGCTGCCGCCATTTCCGGCGTATCCCAGCCGAGGCCGGGCAAACCGATCACCGGTTTAGAGACCTTGAAATCGTCTAAAAACTTCTGAGTTTTATCTGCTGCATTCTGAGTCGCAATCATCTCGAATCCTTCTTTTCGTTCGCGTCCTATACGCCGCGGCATTGTTTTTAGCAAAACAGCATTTTCTTCTGTTTCAACTACGCACACAAGAATAGCGAAAAACACCTGTCTGTTGATCGCTAACTCATTAAAATGGCGAGAATTATCGTAAGGAGTTTTGTGTGGAAACAAAAACAGTTGTCGTTGGTCTTTCAGGCGGAGTGGATTCTGCCGTCAGCGCCTATCTTCTCAAACAGCAGGGATACGAAGTAATCGGTCTTTTCATGAAAAACTGGGAGGACGATGACGACAGCGAATACTGTTCTTCCCGACAGGATTTAATCGATGCCACGGCTGTTGCAGATGTAATCGGCATCGATATCGAAGCCGTGAACTTTGCCAAAGAGTACAAGGACCGCGTTTTTGCGGAATTCTTATCTGAGTATTCTGCGGGTCGTACGCCGAACCCTGACGTTCTCTGCAATTCCGAGATTAAATTCAAAGCCTTCCTGGATCACGCCATTCGTTTAGGCGCTGACAAGATCGCAACGGGCCACTATGCGCGCGTTCGCGAAAGAGACGGACTCTTTGAACTTCTGAAGGGTGTGGACAACACCAAAGATCAGAGCTACTTCTTAAATCGCCTCAATCAGTACCAGCTCTCGAAGGCCATGTTCCCTGTCGGAGACATGTGCAAGACCGAAGTACGCAGAATTGCCGAAGAAATCGGTCTTCCGAACGCCAAGAAAAAAGACAGCACCGGTATCTGCTTTATCGGAGAGCGTCCGTTCCGCGAGTTCCTCCATCGTTACCTCACCAACAAGCCCGGTCCGATTAAAACACCGGACGGAAGAATTGTTGGTGAGCACATCGGCCTTTCTTACTACACCTTAGGTCAGCGCAAAGGTATCGGTGTCGGCGGCTCTAAGTTCGGCAACGGCGAACCTTGGTTTGTTGCCCGTAAGGACATTCTGAACAACACGCTCTATATCGTCCAAGGTCACGATCATCCCTGGCTTCAGTCTTTCTCGCTTTCTGCCACGCGACCCAACTGGATCAGCGGTACGGCACCTGAAGCCGGAAGAATGCTCGGCCTTAAAACGCGTTATCGCATGGCCGATCAGGAATGTAAGGTGATCCGAGCCGACGATGAAAGCGTTGTGGTTTCTTCTCTTGATCCTCTTTGGGCGGTGACACCGGGACAAAGTGCGGTCTTTTATGACGGCGAAGTTTGCCTAGGCGGTGCGATTATCGACACCAGCCGCTAACACCAGACGGCAAAACGGCGTTCTTCCTTTGCGGTTGAACGCCGTTTTTGTATTTTCGAGAGGACCGGATAGCCCTCTTCCTATAGTTAAGCTGACAAGTTAGTTTGCCTTCTTCCGCAGCCCTTTAATCGCAAAGGCCACAATCAGCACGAAGACGGCACCGGCAATTCCGGCAGGCGTATGCATTTCCGCCAAGTTCGGAATATGCGGAGTCAGTCCGGGGTCGCCTACAATCAATGTGCCTGCGATCCAGCCCAACAAAGCGCCGCCGGCGTAAACAATGATCGGATAACGATCAATAACCTTCAGGAACAACTGGCTGCCGCCGAGAATGAACGGGACACTCACTAAGAGACCGAAGATTACAAGCGCCATCTGATGACCGGCAGGTGCCTGTTCTGCCGCACCGGCAATCGCAATAACGTTGTCCAAGCTCATCACTAAGTCGGCAACGATAATGGTTTTAATCGCGCCCCAAAGACGCTTACTGGCATGAATTTCATGCTCCCCTTCATCCTGAGGAACAATGAGTTTGATACCGATCCACAGAAGCAGAAGCGCTCCGACGAGTTTGAGGAAAGGAATGTTCATGATCGTGACGGCAAAAGCAATCAGGATCACACGCAAGAGGATGGCACCGCCCGCTCCGTAAAGCACTCCTTTAAAACGGAGGCTCGGATCAAGGTTTCGGCAGGCAAGAGCGATCACAACTGCGTTGTCACCGCCGAGCAAGATGTCTATCAAAATAATTTGAAGAACGGCCACCCAATGAATTTCGGCAAACCAAGCGATAAGCGCTTCCAATGAAATATCTCCTAAGCGTTGAAATCAAATTGACAGCTGATTGTAGCAATGCGTTGATTTTTCGTAGTTTTAGCGTGCCCGTTCTTGTGAAAGAAGCGTGAAAACTTTGACGGTCAAAATTTCTGACAAAACCTCTTTGCGATGATGAAACACATCTTTAGTACGTCGGTATACTTCCGTTGTGCAATCTATCGCCGGATAGGCACCTTTTTCAGTACTCCGTAGGCCATTGAAGGATTACTGACAAAGGTGCCTTTTTCGTTTTTGGAGGATTTAAATGTCTTGGATTTACCTTTTCATTGCAGGAATTTTTGAAATCGTTTGGGCTGTCGCTTTGAAATATACTGACGGCTTCAGCAATTGGTTCTATAGCGCGGTCACCATTATCGGTATGGTCGCGAGTGTCTACTTCTTGGCTGTAGCGATGAGAACAATTCCCTTAGGAACTGCCTACGCCATTTGGACCGGTATCGGTTGTATCGGAGCCTTTATCGCCGGCATCCTCTTGTTCGGAGAAGCCTTCACAGTCTCCAGAACCGTTTTTGCCTCGCTGATCGCCATCGGAATCATCGGTTTGAAATTCTCAGCTTCTTAATTCAAGAACTCCACAACAGCAAAAGGCTTTTTGAATTGTATAAGGGCTTTCTCCTTAAAAGTGGATTGAACACATAGTCCGAAAGTGGACTCTTTTTCTCAAAGTGGATTGGAGAAAATGAAGTCAGTCTTAAGGAGAACCTTATGCAAAACACAATAATCAAATCCATAGTTTCGTTAGGTCTGTCTTGCCTTTCGCTGTCAGTATTGGCAGCCGCTGTTCCTCAGCAGCCCGTAGACAAAAACCAGTGCTTCGGCTGTCACGCAACAGCGATCAAGACTCTGTCAACACGCGGTGCTCATAAGAATGTGAATTGCGTGGCATGCCATGACATCAGTTCGGACCACGTCAAGGCTCCGAGCCGCGACAACCGTCCGACCACGCATTTTGAATACGCCGCCTGTGGTCAATGCCACACCGAGCAGCACAAAGACATCATGGATCCGAAATACCACTATGAGTGGGCACTCAAAAACACGCCGCCCGCTTATGCTCAGTTCCGTGATATCGCCGGCGACAATTCTTTCCGCGACATTCAGTTCCGTCTGCCGCGCTTCCATTCGAGCATCGTGACCGACCTTGCTAATATCCGTTCCGACGGCCGCTACCAGTACAAGAAGTACACGGATCTCTCTAAACCCTGTGCGCCGATGTGGGAAGCGCTTACTGACACACGTCCGAACGAAGGCGACAAGATTCTGCCTTCTAAGACCTTGTCTTTGACTTGGCGTCCGCAGAAAGGCCGAGAGATCATGGGACGCTCCGACTGCCTGAAGTGCAAAACTTCCGACAGCATCATGGACTATGCCTATTTAGGCGCTAGAAACCCGAAAGCACCGCTCGCCTTTGATGATCCGGACCACAAAGTTCTGAAGACCGTTAACAATAGCTTCAACTGCATTACCTGTCACGATCCGCATTCGGCTGAGCCCCGCATCGTCTTTGATCACTTAATTGAGGCCATGTCTCATCCGAACTACAAGGACTACAACTATCAGAAGAACGTCGGAAAGACCGGTTATCCGAAGATTGAAGTCATCAACATGGGCGTTCGCGGTTACCCGAGAAAGATCGCCATTCCAGAAAAAGCAACTCGAATTACATGTGCGGCCAATGCCACGAAGGTCATAACCGCTCCGAGACTTTCTACAGAGACAGCGACGGTCAGCTCGCTCATCCAAAGGACGCAATCGATAGAACCGGCTGGTCTGTCGGTACGTTCTTTGCCGCTAACCCCATCGAACGCTGGAATCTCGTTAGAGGCCTGGGTCTGAATAACGGAACAGATAAAGCTACCGGTGTTAAGACGGTCTCGACTGACCACTACCACATGGAAATTGTGGTTGCTTCTAAGCACGGTCAAGCCGGCGTCGGTTGCACAGACTGCCACTTTGCCAAGAAAGCAAACGGAACCCTTGAACATCAGCCGAGTCTGCCTTCTCTGAAGTACAAAAACACCTGCGCAAGATCTGATTGCCACGGCAACCCGAACGGAGACAACTGGTCCGAGGGACAAGCCGCCTACATGGTCGCGACAATCCAGTAGCGTTACCGCATCCATAAAGAAAGACTGGAACGCTACGGAAGCGCCGCTCGCAATCTGCTGATCAAAGCAAAGAACGGTGACGTTAAGATCAATCAGCCTGAATATCAAAAACTTCAGGATGCTTACAGCCTCTACTTGCACACCGTCGGCTGGTACTTCTCGGATTACTCGAAAGGTGTTCATGATCCGTCCGGATTTGAAAACACTTCTTCTCAAGTCATCCAGAATCTGAGAACTGCGACAGCAGCTGCACAGAATGCGCTAAAGTAAGCTAACTCAGCACCGGCCGGAGTCAACCTCCGGCCTTAACGTTTTCGGAGCCGACATGACCCACAAAGTTCAGCCGAGCCTCTCAAACATATCCTTAAATCTGAAAAGCGGAGCACCTTCGCTCCAAGAGCAGCTCTACCAAAAGATCCTCGAACTCATCGAACTCAAAAGCCTGTGTCCCGGTGATCCTATTCCTTCAAGCCGCAGACTCGCTTCCGAAATCGGTGTCTCACGATCAACAGTCGTCAGCGTCTACAACCGATTGCTGGAAGAAGGACTTCTGGAAACGAAGAACGGCAATGGCACTTTTGTCTCGGAAATCTCTCTGGGAGTCTTCGAAAATCGGAAAGAAAATGGTTCGACGAATGAGAAGTTCCTTCCGTCAGAACTTCCACTGTCTGCAAAGATAGCGGCAGCCGCTTCTGAATTCAAAGTTCAAAAGCCGATGCCTTTCGCGGTCATCGCGCCTGATCAGGAAAGTCTGCCGGGCAAAAATTGGACCACTGTCGTTGCCCGCACTTCTAAGAGTCCCTGGCTGCATAACGGCTACTGTGATCCCGGCGGCTTCATGCCTTACAAAAAAGCTGTTTGTGACTACCTCCGTCAATACCGAGGTCTGAGATGTGAGCCGGAACAAGTAATCACTACTGACGGTACTCAGCAGGCATTAGATCTTTGTGCAAGCGTTTTATTTGAAAGAAGTGACAAGATTGCCGTCGAAGATCCTTACTTCCAGACTCACATTAATTTGATGGAATTTCGAGGATTAAAACCGATTCCTATTCCTGTGACGCAGGACGGAATCGATATCGAAAAACTAAAGAAACAAAAGAAGATCAAAGGTGTCTTGGTCACGCCTTGTCATCAGTATCCTCTCGGCTATGTCTCGTCCGCCGAGAACAACGAAAAGCTGTTGGCTTGGGCAAAAACGGAAGGAGCTTGGATCATCGAGGATGACTACGACAGTGAACTCCGATATGGAAAGAAACCTCTTCCGGCACTCTCTTCCTACAAAGAAGGTGCACCGTGTATTTATCTTGGAAGTTTTACTAAGGTCATCTATCCCGGGTTCAATATGGCCTATATGGTCGTTCCTAAAAATCTCATCACGGTTTTTGAGGGAGCCAAACTCCTGATAGATCGACACAGCAGTGAAGTCCATCAATACATTTTGGCCGAATTCATTCAGAACGGCTTCTACTATTCACACGTCCGCCGTCTTAAAAAGATTTATGAAAAGCGCCGTCAGGCTGCAGTAAGAGCGATCGGAAAATACCTCTCTGCCTACGGACATATTGAAGGAGCTAATGAAGGCACTCATCTGACCTTCATCTTTAATCATCCGCAAGATGACGTCAAGCTTTCCGAACTTTTTAAGCGTTCCTACCAGATCGAGACCAGGCCGCTTTCTGCTTGTTACCGCTCAGCCAAACCTCTCACCGGCTTTATTCTTGGTTACGCTCACTTCACTGAGGAGGAATTGGAACACGCCGTTTTAAAACTCAAAGACGCTCTGGAACAAACTTTAGGTTGAGAAATTGCTATGAGAAAAGAACTGACACGAACAAAACAGGCCTTAGACAAAGAAACCGTCCGGAAGATCATTGAGACCACGGCTTACGGTGTACTTTCGTTGAACGGAGATGACGGCTACCTCTATACAGTGCCGCTAAGTTACGTTTACACGGACGGAGTTGTCTATTTCCACGGATCGCCGCGAGGATACAAGTACGAATGCTTTCAGAGAACGAACAAAACCAGCTTTTCTATCGTCGGACAGAGCCTAGTCGTTCCAAGTGTCCGCGCAAATAATTTCCAAAGCGTTCTCATTTGGGGCCGACTGCAGCCCGTCACCGATACGGCTGAAAAACTCTCCGCTCTTCGTGCACTTGCAGAGAAGTACAGCCCCGGCATTCCCGATAATGAAGATGAAATCCAACATTCTTTGAATTACGTCTTCATGACCAAGCTTGTTCCTGAATGGATTACCGGTAAACAAGCCGCGTTAGAGGTCAGAGAGGCGGCTACAACGCGATAACTGAATATCATTGTTTTACGATTAATTTACATAACGACCATTTAAAAAGGCGCTCCTCAAATGAGAAAACGCCTTTTCTAGTTCTACATTCTGATTAAGCTTTGGTTTTCTTTGATCTGAAGTACTTAAGAATAAAAGCGACAATCAGCACAAAGATCGCACCGGCAATACCGCCTTCGGTATGCAGAGCCGGCAGGTTAGGCAGGTGTGCCAAGATGCCCGGGTCGTCAACCATTAGCGTGCCGGCAATCCAGCCCAGCAAAGCGCCGCCTGCGTACACGATGATCGGGAAGCGATCGATGATCTTCAGAATAATCTGACTGCCGCCGAGGATGAACGGAACGCTCACAAGCAGACCGAAGATCACCAGAGCCATTTGATGGTGGCCCGGAGCCTGCTCAGCCGCACCGGCAATAGCAATCACGTTGTCGATACTCATGATCAAGTCGGCAACGATAATGGTCTTAACTGCACCCCACAGCCGCTTACTCGCATGTATCTCATGTTCCCCTTCGTCCGCCGGGGCAATGAGCTTGATGCCGATCCACAAAAGCAGCAAGCCGCCGCAGAACTTCAGGAACGGAATGTTCATCACCGAGACTGCGAAAGCAATCAAAATGACGCGCAGCAAAATAGCGCCGCCGGCGCCGTAAATAATGCCCTTCACGCGAAGATGCGGATCAAGGCTTCGGCAAGCCAATGCAATCACGACGGCATTATCACCGCCGAGAAGAATGTCGATGAGAATGATCTGCAGAACTGCGACCCAATGAATCTCACCAAACCAAGCAATAAGCGCTTCCAAAATGAATTACTCCTTTTTCGAAGAGAGCACGGATTGTAGCAATGAGCCGATTTCAGACGGATTCCGTGTCGTTCGAATACCGCAGGCTTCCATCACGGCTAATTTGCCTTCGGCAGTTCCCGTACCGCCGGAAATGATCGCACCTGCATGCCCCATTCTCTTTCCTGCGGGAGCTGTTACGCCCGCAATAAAGCCCACGACGGGTTTCTTCATATTATTTTTTACCCATTCGGCAGCAGTTTCTTCGTCGCTTCCGCCGATTTCTCCGATCATGACGACCGCATCGGTTTCCGGATCATTGTTAAAGAGCTTGAGCACATCGATATGTTTTAAGCCGTTTATCGGGTCTCCGCCGATACCGATGGCGGTAGATTGTCCTAAACCTAAATCCGTAATCTGCGCGACCGCTTCATAGGTCAGGGTGCCGGAGCGAGAGACAACACCGATTCTGCCTTTGCGGTGAATGTGCGCAGGCATGATGCCGACGTTGACTTCTCCCGGCGTCATGATGCCGGGGCAGTTCGGCCCGAGGAGAAGAGATTTGGAACCGGTCTTTTTCATATGGTCTCTGACTTTAACCATATCCATGACAGGAATACCTTCTGTGATGCAGACGATGAGATCAATGCCGGCATCACTTGCTTCCTGGATAGCTGCAGCTGCCCCGGCAGGCGGAACATAAATCACGGAAACGTTTGCACCGGTCTTTTCTTTGGCCTCTTTAACGGATCCGAAAATCGGCAGACCTTCCCAGACTTGTCCGGCTTTTTTCGGATTTACACCGCCGACAAAGCATTCCTTACCAAATCCGTAATCTCTGCAAAGACGAGTGTGGAACTGGCCGGTTTTACCGGTCATACCTTGGGTGATGATGCGGGAGTTCTTGTTTACCAAAATGCTCATGTTATTTCTCCGCTGCCAGTTCTACGGCTTTCTTCGCGGCGTCACCGAGAGACTCGGCTGAGATAATCGGCAGACCGCTGTTCTTGAGGATTTCTTTGCCTTCTTTTTCGTGCGTACCCTTCATACGAACAATCAAGGGAACAGTTAATTTGACGTGTCGGCAAGCTTCGACAATACCTTCGGCAATAACGTCGCACTTCATGATTCCGCCGAAGATGTTGACCAGAATAACTTTGACTTCTGGCTGAGCCAGCATGATTTCAAAGGCTGCCGTGACCTTCTCAGGAGAGGCACCGCCTCCGATATCGAGGAAGTTATCGGGCTCACCGCCGAAAAGCTTAATCGTGTCCATGGTCGCCATTGCGAGGCCGGCGCCGTTGACAAGGCAGGCGATATTGCCGTTGAGCTGAATGTATTGAAGGCCGGCTTTATGTGCACGGAGCTCTGTCGGATCTTCCTGCTCAGGATCGTGGAGTTCTTCAAGCTCGGGATGACGCAGAAGCGCGTTGTCATCGAACGTCATCTTCACATCAAGCGGATAGACTTTTTTGTCTGCCGTCACGATAAGCGGATTGATCTCAAGCAGAGAGCAGTCCATTGAAACGAAGGTACTCCATAACTTTCTCAGGACTTCTGCACAGTCTCCGGTAATGTCGGCAGGCACGCCCAATCGAGTAGCAACTTCCAAAGCTTCGGGAACGGAAGGACCGGCCACAGGATCAATGACCGTTTTAATGATTTTTTCAGGGAATTGAGCGGCAACTTTTTCAATTTCCATGCCGCCTTCAGCAGAAGCAATGAGTACCGGCCTCTGAAGCTTGCGGTCGATGAGAAAACCGACATAGAACTCCTGGACGATATCGAGACCCTGCTGAACAAGGACCTTACTGACAGGGGCTCCGGCAGGACCGGTCTGCTTGGTGACCAAACGGCTGCCGATCATAAGACGGGAGAGATTGCTGACATCTTCCAGACTGCGGGCGAGTTTTACGCCGCCGCCTTTGCCTCTGCCGCCGGCGTGAATCTGGGACTTAACTGCCCAAACCTTTCCGCCGATTTCTTCGGCAATCTTTCGAGCTTCCTCAGGACTTGAAGCAACTTCAGCAACAGGAACGGGAACGTCAAAATTCTTCAGAATTTGACGTGCTTGATATTCATGGATTTTCATAGCCGTGAAATTGTTAACTTTTGTTTGTGAACAAAAGTATAACGATCTCAGGCTGCCGTCTTAAAAGACTTCGTCAGGAAGTTCACAACTCAAGACTTTTTCAATGGTTTTAAAGGTAAAACCCCGACTGGCAAGGAAGCGGATCTGCTTAGCGCGTTCCTTGTAATCCTCGGGCGGCTCTCCAAATTTTCGCTTCCAAAGAACGAGTGCTCGATCGTATTCCGACTCTTCGTTTTGTTTTAACGCCTCTTCGGCAATTTCACGAGACACACCGTCCCTCTGGAGGTTCCAAAAGAGCTTGCGGTCGCCGTATCTGGCGCTCCGCGTCAAAACTTGAATACGAGCGTACCGCTCGTCGGATAAATACTTTTTACTGACGAGTTCGTCGAGGACGGAATTGATTAATTCCTTATCGCCCTCTTCGTTGAAAGTTTCTGACAGCTTCTTATAGAGGCCGAGGCGGGAGCGCTCTCGACGAGCGAGAGCAGCTACCGCCTTGTATAAGATCTGCTTTCTGCGATCAGCAGGATCAAACATTATTGAGCGTCTTCGTAGGTTTCTTCAGTTTCTTTGGTCACGACCTCTTCGGCAGCATCTTCTTCGTGATCTTTGCCCTTGATCGCGGCCTTGATCTGTTCTTCGATCATCTTCATTTCTTCAGGATGAGACTTCAGCCATTCTCTGGCAGCAGCTTTGCCCTGACCGATCTTGTTGCCCTGATAGGAGTACCAAGCACCGGACTTGTTGAAGATATCCATGTCAGTACCGATATCGATGATTTCACCTTCGCGGGAAATGCCCTGACCGTAGATGATCTCGAATTCAGCCTGTTTGAAGGGAGGCGCAACTTTATTCTTAACAACTTTCACGCGGGTTTCGTTACCCAGGATTTCATCGCCCTGCTTGATGCCGCCGGTACGACGAATATCCATACGAATCGTGGCGTAGAACTTGAGTGCGTTGCCGCCGGTGGTTGTTTCCGGAGAGCCGTAAACCACACCGATCTTCTGACGAACCTGGTTAATGAAGACAACCAGAGTGTTGGACTTCTTGATGCTGGAAGTGAGCTTGCGGAGTGCCTGGCTCATCAAACGAGCCTGGAGACCCGGGAGGGCTTCGCCCATGTCGCCTTCAATTTCAGAGCGAGGCACCAAAGCAGCTACGGAGTCGATAACGACGAGGTCAACGGCACCGGAGCGAACCAAAGCGTCCGTAATTTCAAGAGCCTGTTCACCGCTGTCCGGCTGAGACAGGAGCAAGTCGTCCACTTTAACGCCGAGTGCTTTGGCGTACTTAACGTCTAATGCATGTTCTGCGTCGATGAAGGCGCAGGTTCCGCCGAGCTTCTGCATTTCAGCAAGGATGTGAAGCGTCAGCGTAGTTTTACCTGAAGATTCCGGTCCGTAAATTTCAACGATACGTCCGCGGGGAAGACCGCCGACGCCGAGTGCCAGGTCCAAAGTAAAGGAGCCGGTAGAAACAACATCCAGATTTTGGTCAGGCTGGCTGCCCATGCTCAGAATCGCATCCTTGCCGAATTGCTTGGAAATCTGGTCCAAGGCCATCTTTAGCGCTTTTTTACGAGCATCCGCATCCACGAGCTGTTCAACGGGCGGTTTAACTTTTTTCTTTTCTGCCATCTTTATTTCCTAATCATTCTCCGATCAGACAAAACTGACCTAAGTTGTCTAATACTAGCGAAAGAATTTAATTTAACAAGATCAAATCAAATCTCATCACTCATTTTTCTGTTGTAGTCATAGTAAAGGCGTATGCGCCAATTTATGTCTCATAAATTCACTATTTTTCTTTTTGGTTTGACGAACCGAAAAAACCTGTGTAGTATTCGACTTCTCGATTGATGAGACGCGCTTCGGAGCGAAACAGAGATCGAAACAAAGGGTTGTTAGCTCAGTTGGTAGAGCAGTGGACTTTTAATCCATTGGTCGCAGGTTCGAGTCCTGCACAGCCCACCAATTATGGGGGTATAGCTCAGCTGGTAGAGCAGCGGACTCTTAATCCGTAGGTCCAGAGTTCGAATCCCTGTGCCCCCACCAGATTCCGCCCGGTAGTCGAAAGACTTCCGGGCATTTTCTTTTTCGAAACGAAAAAATCTCCCAAAAATAAGAATTCTTTAAAAAGAATCAAGGATAATTTCCCGTGGACATTACTTTTTGCCCATTGACTGCAAAGTCCGCGTAGAAATTATTTGTCCTGCTGAAGGAGCAGGACCTCGAGGTGTCAGAACCTCGCCCTGGGATTTAAATTAAATGATTGAGTTAAAACACATAACGCAGGAATACGATACTGCTGACGGCAAAGGAAAATTCTTTGCCTGTAAGGATGTAAACGTCCACGTCAAACCCGGTGATATCTTCGGCATTATCGGCCGAAGCGGCGCGGGTAAGAGTACGCTGGTTCGCTGCATCAACCTTCTCAACCGCCCGACTTCCGGGTCCGTCATCGTCGACGGCAAGGATCTGACCAAAATGCCGGATTCCGAACTGCGAGAGGAAAGACGCTCGATTGGTATGATCTTCCAGCACTTCAATCTGCTCTCCTCCCGTACCGTCTACGGCAATGTTGCGCTTCCTCTGGAACTTGCAGGGATGCCGAAGGACAAGATTCGCGAAAAAGTAATGCCGCTGATTGAACTTGTCGGCTTGAGCGAACACGTCAACAAGTATCCGTCTCAGCTCTCCGGCGGACAGAAACAGCGCGTCGGTATAGCTCGTGCGCTTTCTTCCGATCCGAAGATCCTGCTTTCCGACGAAGCCACTTCTGCTCTTGACCCTGAAACCACTCAGGCAACGCTTCAGCTCCTCAAGAAAATTAACAAGGAGCTTGGTCTGACGATCGTCATGATCACGCACGAAATGGACGTTGTGAAACAGATTTGCAACCGCGTCGTCGTGATGAATAAAGGCGTCGTTGTCGAAGAAGGCGATGTGCTCGAAGTCTTCCGTGACCCGAAAAACGAAGTCACTCAGGCGATGCTCGGCACGGCTCTTGCCGCCCGCACGATTCCGGCAAGCATGGTCGAACGTGTGAAGAAAGTTCTGAACACACCGGGAGAAAACGGACGCAAAAATCATCTCATTCGTTTGACCTTCGTCGGCAGCTCAACGACCGAACCGGTACTCTCCCGCGCCTGCTCCAAATTCGATCTGGACTTCAACATCCTTTTAGGACAGGTTGATGAGATTCAAAGCGAAAGCTACGGCACACTCACGATCGTGATGGAAGGAACCACAGAAAACTTCCGACAGGCATTGAACTACATCGCCGAAAGAGGCGTTCGCGTCGAGGAGCTCACAAATGTCATCTAACATCATCAATCTTCTTTGGGAATCTTTCCTTGAAACCATTCTGATGGTCGGCGTGAGCGGCGGACTCGGCGCCGCGATTGGTATTCCTTTGGGTGTCTTCCTGTTCGTTACGTCTCCCAAAGGCATCATGCCCAAGCCGTACGTCAACCGCATTATCGGCACCATCGTGAACGCCGTGCGCTCGACGCCGTTCATCATTCTGTTGGTTGCCATCATTCCGTTTACACGCTTAATCGTCGGCTCTTCCATCGGTACGGTTGCCGCCATCGTCCCTCTGACGATTGCCGCTGCTCCGCTCATCGCTCGTCTGGTCGAAACCAGTCTGCGTGAAGTCGACAAAGGTCTGATTGAAGCTGCTCAGTCCATGGGAGCAACCAACACTCAGATCATTTGCAAGGTGCTTCTTCCGGAAGCGATGCCCGGCATCCTTGCAGGCCTTACGATCGCGTTTGTCGCATTAGTAGGCAGCTCCGCCATGGCAGGTGCCGTTGGCGGCGGCGGATTAGGCGACATGGGTATTCGCTACGGATATCAGCGTTTCATGCCTGAAGTCATGGCGGCTGTTGTCATCATTTTGATTGTCTTCGTCCAAAGTCTGCAGAGCTTCGGCGATTGGATGGTCAGAAGAGTTTCTCACCGCTAACCGATCCTCTACAATTTCAAACCCGGCGTTCTTCTCGATACGCCGGGTTTGTTTTTTCTTCGAAGTGCTTCTCCGTTGAACTTAAGCAATTCAACAAACAAAGAATTCGTTTTCTTTACGGTTCTTGAGGCGTTCGGAGAGGAGTTTTTCGAAGTCAGAGAAAGCCTGAGCGACAACTGATTTCGCTTTCATCGGACAATTCTTAACGCAGCGCATACAGCCGATACAGTTGTCATTAACGGTCTTGATATCTTCTTCGATCGCTCCGACCGGGCAATCTCTAACGCACATTCCACAGGCTAAGCAGTTGCTGTTAGTCGTCGGTTTAAATTTGGCTTTTGCTTCGACGACTTTATAAGGATAGTTTCCCGGAGGAACAACCGTTTCCGGCTCCTCCGCTTTGGCCAGCATATGAAAAAAGAATTCCTGCAGCTCGGCAATATCATCTTTGTTCGGACGACCGAGCTGAATCTGACCGTAGGTATGCTGAGACGCCATCGTCGCCACACCCTTAATTCTGAAGCCGTTGGCTGCAACAATGTCACCAAGCCCTCTCGGAGCGTCTTCATAGGCTCGATTGCCGTAAGTAAGCACTAATGCACAAGGAGTGCCGCTTCCTTTCATCTTTTTAAAACGTTCGACGCTGCAGGCCGGGATTCTTCCTGCATAGACCGGCGCCCCGAAAACGACGAAATCAAAGCCGCTGAGATCGGTTTCCGGAACTTCGACGTTGCCTGTGATATCGAATGTCTTGACGGTGACACAAGGCAATTCCCCGATGGAAGAAACCGCTTTCTTAGAGTTTCCCGTCGGAGAAAAATAGACAAGAGCAATAGAGGACATGGGATTTGGTGTTGAAGTTATTTTGCTCAATTCTTGCACATCAGCGATGGTCGACATATGAGAGAAAGCACGTGGATACTTCCTCTCAAACTCTGAAACAATTTGTGAAAATTCGGGTACAATCCTGCTCTATCAAATGCGGGTGTAGCTCAATGGTAGAGCAGAAGCTTCCCAAGCTTACGACGGGGG